>Ga0315291_10001113_pt1 | contig 35879 bp, 28 predicted proteins | sample YL17G12_20_MG_FD_203070 | JGI IMG/M metagenome (GOLD analysis project Ga0315291, IMG submission 203070) | Sediment microbial communities from Yellowstone Lake, YNP, Wyoming, USA - YL17G12_20 | ecosystem: Environmental > Aquatic > Freshwater > Lake > Sediment | place: USA: Wyoming | collected...
AAGCAGAAGGTCGCGATCCCTCGATTCCCTCTCGATGAGGGCCTCCAGGGCGCGCTTGACGGCGTCGTAGGCAGCCGGCGCCTCTGCCAGCGCCGAAACGTGCGCCTCGGCCGCCTCTGCATACCTCTGCAGCCGCCCGAGAACCGCTCCGTGTAGCAGCCGTGCCTCTGTCCGCAGCTCTGCTGGGCAGAGCCCAACAAGGCCCGCTGAGACTGACTCCGCGCGCTCCAGGAGCGGTTGTTCGGCCTGAGAAAGCTCCCGCAACACCGCCACGGCCCCCGGGAAGTCCCGGGCGGCAACGCAGGCACCCACCAGGGGGAGGCGCAGCCAGGCGGCCCCGTGGGCAGCCAGAGCGTCCTTGCAGAAGGCACGGACCCGCACGTGCTCGGCTGGCCACGTGCGGACGAGTTCGTCGAGGGCGGCCGCGCTCGATTGCCAATCCCCTAGGTACCCCAGGACCCGGGCCCGGTTGTAGGAAGCTTGCCTGGCAATCCCTCCAACACGGGATGCCCGGTCCAACGCTCGCTCGCAGTCTGCCAGAAGCAGCGTGAGCAGGTCCGTGTCTGCCGTGACCCCGGGGTCCTCCAGCATCTCCGGAACCTTGTCCATCGGCCCGAGCAGCTCGCCACTGGGCAGCAAGCGCGTGAGCACGCTCACGCTCAAGACACCTGCGTCGGCCCCCCCGGCCCGGCCCCGCGCCATGCTATCGGACACTTGGAGGATGCTCTCCAGGCACGCCTCGCTGCCATCCAGCAGGCCGCGGAGTATGCTGACCGCTTCGGAGTGCTTCCCTGCCAGAACCAGCGCCTTGGCAAGGGCGACCTGCTCCTTCCAGGTGCTCTCCGGACGCACCGACAGGGACCGCAGACGTGCGGCGCACTCTTCAGCGTCGCCAGGATACGTCTCCGCTCGCGCGAGGAGCACTTCGCGGGCACTGTGGGTATCCCCCTGCGCTGCGTATAGGTCGCCCAACAGGAACCAGATCGAGGCGGTCTCTGCGTGTGCCTCTCGCAGATACTCCAAGTCCTGGGTCACGTCCTGAACCAACGCCCGCTCACCCAGCAGAACCTGCTGCCCATAGGCCTCGAGTGACTCGCCGATCTTCTGCATCCGTGCGGCGGCCCGAGCCAAGATCAGCCACGACTCAGCGCTTCTCTCAGCAGCAGGTCCAATGCCTTGTATGCACCCCACAACGCGGGGAAGTTGATCGGCAGGGAATCGGTCGAGGAGCGTCAGCAAGTCACGAAGGCACTCTGTCTCCTCCTGCATGCGGGCAGCCGTGGTGCAGGCAAGCAGGATGGCCGGCGCGTAACCGTCCTGGGCGAGAGCCAGGCGCCGGCATTCGTCGATCACGTCTTCGCCGACCTCGTGCGAGTTCTCCTTGACCGCAAGCTCGAAGCTCTCCACGGCTGCAGGCCCGCCAGCCAATCCCCTGAGAGCGTGCATCTTGCCGATGGCAAGGAGGACGCGAGGGCGGCCGGAGGCGTCCGCGGCCGTCAGCACGCGGCCGGCCAGTTCCAGCGCGTGGGCCGACGATTCCGGAAACTCCTGGCACAGGGCGCAACACTCGTCCGCGAACTCCCCGAACCGTCCCGCACGAAGCAGCGCCTGACACTCCAACAACAGCGCGCTCGCCCGGACCCCACCGGGGTGGCTGCTGCTGCGCACTTGCCGCGCTTGGTCAAGCACAAAGGGCGCGGACTTGGAGCTCCGCTCCAGGAGCTCCTGACCGTGCAGCAGTGCCATGCGCGCAAGCGCCTCGTCGCCAGCCGACACTTCGGCTTCCACCAGAAGGCGCAGGGGCCTGTCGTCTCCGGGCGCAGATACGGCCTGCTCTTCCAGCAGCCCGAAGAACTCGGCAGGAGATGCCCAATGTCGCTTGAGGCATTCCAGGACATGGGGCCGCGCGGACTCCGGATTCGACAGGAGCAGATGGCCCCGCGCCAGAGCAGCGCACCCCGCGGGGTCGCCCATGGCTTCCTGCGACAGCTCGTCCAGTCCTTCTACCGCTTCTCTGAGCAGTGGCTCCGGAGTATCCTTGGCGACGGCTGACGCATAACAGCCGACAGCACGCTCGTTCTCCCCAAGGCGGCTCAGGATCTTCGCGCATATGATGTTGTCCTCAGCGGCCGCCGTCCTGCGCCCTTGCATCCTCTCCATGAGCTTCGCGGACCACTCCAGCCCCTTGCGGTGCAGGCCGCTGTCCGCCAGCAGCAACCTGAGGTCAGCCAGCACCGCTCCGAAGTCTTCGCGGGCTAGCTTGGCCTCCACTGACACTTCCCGAGCGCGGATCCGCAGTGCGTCGTTGGCCCCCGCAGTCACCGCCGCGGCGAGGAGCGACCCTGAGACGTCGAGCACTCCCGGCGCCTCTGGATGGCTTTCAACTGCGCGTTCAGCCTCGGCCACGGCGGCTTCCAGGTCGTCCTTGCGGACCAGGAATTGCACAAGGGACAACCGCTCTGCCACCGCAGCCGGTGATGCCTGCACAAGCCGCCCCAGGAGGCTGCACACGGCATCCAATTCCTCGCCATCCAGATCTGCCTTCTCAAGCGAGCGGAGCACCTCGAAGCTCTCCGTGCGCTCGCCAGCGCTCTCGAGCGCCTGGGCCAAGCCAAGACGCAGAACCGGATCCTCGAGCAGTTGGGAGCCGCTGCGGCGGTAACATGACACGGCAACCTTCGCCAGTTCTGGTCTGCGTTCGACAGCATGGTTCAGTAGCCGCGTTGCTTCGCTATGCTTTCGAAGCCTCATCTTGCAGGCACCTGCAACCAGCAGCAACTCGCCGACGTCGCCTTTCTTCGAGATCAGTGCCGAGCTGTGGGCCTCAACAACTCGGAGCAAGCCCTCGTCTCCACGATCTGCAAGCTCGGCAGCGTTCTCCACAAACCCTCTGATGTCGTTCCCGCCGACGCAAGCCCCGAGGAGGGCCTCGGCATCACGGAAGTCCTTGCCCAGTTGCCGTTTCGCCGTCTTCAGGTACGGCAGGGCCTCTTCGAACTGGTTCAGGCTGACATGGACTCTCCCGATGAAGGAGTTCACGATGCCCGACGTCCGTTCGTCGGAAGCGCCCTTAGCAGCTTCCCGCAGCAGTGCGCATTGGTCGAGAACGCGTGGCGCGCTGGCCACATCGCAGTCCATAGTCCGCCGAAGTGTCTCTACGGCGCCGGAGAGGTCTTTCTGAGCGATCTGGACGCCAGCGTGCAGAAGCATCACCTCGGGATTCCCTGGTAACGCCTCGAGCGCTTGGGCCGACAGTGCCGCACAGACCGCCAGATCCCCGGATTGCCGCAGTGCGCTGACCCAGAAGGAGACGTGGGGGAGCAGGCGAGGCCCGCTCACCTTCCCGTGCCGTAATGCGGACGCAAGCAGGGGCGTGCAGCACTTGATGATGTCGCCCCTGAAGTCGGGGGCGAACCGCAGGAGGTCCTCCAGGCGCCCAAGCCCGTCGAGAGCCAGTCCCACTTGCGAAAGGCATGTTGCCAGGAGCATGACGCATTCGGCGTATGCCCTCTTCTGGGCGTTCTCCGGGTCGCCCGGTGCGTCGGGGATCTTCGAGCTCAGGTGGTCGATGGCCGCCTGCGGGCCCTTTCTCTCCATAAGGCTCCGGGCCTTCGTAAGGACCGACCCATACGTTCGGCCGAACCCGAAAAAGCTCATAGCGGTGACCACTCAGAGGTGAAGACGCGTAGCCCAGCCTCCAATGCACACCAACAACGCAGCGATGGCCAGCAGTGCACCCAAGGCAAGCATCACAGCCCCTGTACCCGTGCGGTTCCCCGGAAGCCCCTTCCAACGCTTCGCGTTCTCGGGCGAGATGACTACTGCTGGCGCCGTTCTGCCGGGCACGAGCTGGGCCTGGCAATGGAAGCACCGGCTCGCCCCACTGAACACGGAAGCTCCACACTGACGACACTCTTGTCGGCGTCTTCCGTCCCGGTGTTGCCACCATGAACGGAAGCTGTGGCCCTGTCGGTCCGTCAGCATATCATCAGATACCCCGGCCGCCTCTGCCAACCTTACGTGTTCCTCCCACGTGATGCCCCCGATCTGCATGAGCATCTTCAGCTGCACGAGATGGTCGGCCCTCTCCCGATTCCCCTTGAGCTGCTCAAGCATTCCGCTGTAGCGCTCAACAATGACCGGTATTCTGTCTGACACAGCGCTGCGACTCCATGCCGACACACTCAAGACACAGGTCACCTCTAACGCTGATCCTTGCGGTCACGATCTAGCGGGGTCTTCGCGTCCTCACCTATGGGAGCAGCTTTGCCCCCTTGCGGGGCTTTGCTGGCCGAGGTCTCTGATGGGAGAGGCGGTACGGGCGCGGGGCTACTCGCACCCGCCTGCTGGGGAGCGACACCCATGGGAGCACCTTTGCCCTCTTGCGCGGCCGCGCTGCCCTGGGTCTCTGGTTGGCGAGGTGGTACGGGCGGGCTGCCGCTCGCCTCTCCCTGCCCGGCAGCCGCACTCGGTCGTGGGGACGCCCCCACACAGCCCCTCAGTAGCCAGCCGACCAGGATCCCCGCAGCCAGGAGTCCCACCACAACAGCCAGCAGGAGGCGGAACCATCGGACGACCCATTGGAGGCCGCTAACGCCGCCAGCCTCGCCCGAGCTTCGTGCCAGTTTGCCCGCAAGGGCGGCCGAACGCTTGGCCTCTCGTTCGACCTCGGCTTCGAGTTGGCGTATCCGCGCTTCCGAATCCTTGAGCTTGGCATCGACATCCCCGTAGCCCTCTTTCCACCGGTCGCGGTCGCTGGTCAGTTCCCCGATCGCCCGCTTTAGCCGAACCGATTCGCGGGCTTCCTCACGCCTCCGGATGACCTCGTCTGCAAGTGCCTGGTCCGCCCCTCGTGGGTAGGCCTTAGCTACCTCCACAAGCAGCCCTTCCGCCCAATGCTCCGCATCCCGATCGCCCGTTCCGGAAGCTTCCCTCAGGAACTGCTCCAGCTTTGCCGCAGTACCGGGTTTCCCAGCCGCTACAGAGAGCTCAAGGGCGGCTTTCTGGCCACCTTCGCGCCAGCGCGTCTTGAGGGAGTGCAGTATCGCCCTCTGCCTCTCCGGAGAACTGCTGAAAGGAGCGCGCAGCTCGCGTATGGCTTCGGTTGTTTCGCCGCGCCTGAGAAGGCTCAGGCCAAGAGCGGTGCGCACGTCCAGATTCGACGGGTCCACTCGGAGAGACTGCTGGTAAAGCTTCAGGGCCGCGTCGCCAACGTCCCCGTGGCGCGCACACGCCGTAGCGAGATCAGGCACCCTCGCTTCGGGCAGGCATCTCATCCCAAAGAGCACACGCAGCTGTTTCACGTACTCATCCGGCAGGGCGTCGCGCAGCACGTCCAGTGCGCGTCCCAAGGTCGCCTGGCTCTGTTCGCGCACCTCGTTGAGCTTGAGAAGACCTGGGAAGTGCTTCGCAACGGCCACCGGGTCTCTCTCTTTGGTGTAATACTCGAGAAGGCGTACCAGGGACTCGGGCTGCATATCCCCGGCTTCGGCAGCCACCTCCAGCCGCTCAATGACGAGCTTCTCCTTGCAGCGTCTCATGGCGTCAGACTCAACATAGATGGCTGTAGCATCGTCATCTCCGCCGTGGTCGGCCGCCGCTTGGACGATCACATCCGCCACTTCCTTTGCGCGCTGGTTCCGAGCAGCGTCGGCGATGGCTTCGGGCGGCAGGCTGCTCCAGACGCCATCAGTGCACAGCAGCAAGGCGAAGCGCTCTGGCAACGGCATGTCCACCGTGTCGCAAGCAACGTTGAGGCTTCTCCCGAGGGACCTTTCCAGTTGGGGGCCGCCGGTGGCAGCGCGGTGCTCGCGTGTGAGAGCGCGCACGACAAAGCCGTCATCGATCAGGTAGAGCCGACAGTCGCCAACGTGCGCCCCATACAGCCGGTTGCCGCGCACCAGCGCCACCGTGACCGTACTGCCCATCGGGGCCCTTCGCTCGGCGGCCATCTTGCAGAGCTCCACGTTGGCTTCGCTCACTGCGTCCGCCAGCAGAGACTTGCACGTCTCGTCGTCGGCCTCCAGGCGGACGCCTGACCGGGGTGCTCTGCTGGCAATGACGGAACGGCATGTTTCCAGGGCGACCTTACTGGCGTCATGCCCAAATCCGTACCCCCCCATGCCGTCTGCAATCACGTAAAGCCCTAGGTCGTCATCGTGAGAAGACGCGTCCTCACTCACGGCACTGCCCGCCCGGCAGCGTGAGGCGAGGAAGCTGACGAGGGGGGCCCCTTCCACTGGCCCCTCCTCTTGCGGAGCACGCTCGTTAGCCCTAACCATGAAGTGCCCTCTCGATCTCCTGCCAGTTCACGCTGTCGATACCAACGCCCAGGGCCGAGGCGAGGCGACGGAGGGCTTGCTCGAACTCGGCGCTCGTCTTGATCGTCCTCGCGCTCGCGTCGTCCTCCGTTACGCCGTTTAGCCAAGCTGCCAGTATCTCGGCCTTCCCGAGCGAAAGCCCATGTCTGGCGGCCAAGCGTTCCTTCTCCTGTGCGCTGAAGAACCCTCTCTTGGTCCAACCCCATAGAAGGGAGGCGATGGTCGCACCGACGCCGTAGAGATCCGTCGTCTCGTCGACGTGCCCCGCCTCGGGATCTACTGCCTCCCTTGCCAGGAAATCGGCTTGCCCCAGCATCTCAGCGGTGTTGCGGATGTCCTGTTGCTCCTTGAGCGCTGCCGCCGAGAAGTCCGTCAGAACACAGATGCCATGGGCAAGGTCCACCATGATGGACGCAGGCGAAACCATCCTGTGCAGGATGCCCTGACGATGCACCTTCGTCAAGGCGCAGGCCACCTGCAGGCCGACCTGTAGGGCAAAGGATGCAGGGAAAACGGCACTCTCCCGGACCTTCTCGACCTCGACGGCCTTCCCCATCAAGTCCAACAGCGGCTCGCCGGGGATCCGCTCATACAGGATGTAGAAACAGGGCGGCGAGCCCTTCAACTCGCCGAACCGAACGATGTGCTCCAGGTGCGGATCCGATCTGTCAAGGGCAGCGATCTGCCGCAGCTTCTCCAATCGCTGGACCATGCGAAGCCCCTCACGGCGGATCGTGCTGAAGAGCTTGAGCGAATACTCCCGGCCGTCTTTGATATGCACGACGTCCAATTTGACACAGTCCTTGCGGTGGACCTCACTCAGGTCGGCGAAGCCAGAGCCCTCCACCGGCCGGTACTGGCTCTCGACATCACTCAGCGACCCGAGGATGTCTTCATAGAGCCTGTCAACAAACCCGGACAAACCAGACGATGCTGACCGGACGTCCTCCATGAGCTCCGCCACACTCGCGTACCGCCGGCGGGGCTCGTCCGCCGTCGCCTTGTCGAACACCTTTGCGATCGCCTCGCCCGCTGTCTCGGCGACCTCTTGATGCCCCGCTGTGGCGCTCCTCGTGAACATGAAGCCCAGGATTCTGCCCAGCGAGTAGATATCGCCCCTAACGGTGTAGCTTTCGGCACGGGGCTTCAGTGTCTCGGGTGGCACGTAGTACTGCCGCCCGCGCACGCGCGAGGACCTGGCAACCCCCTCATCGTCCAGCATCCGGGCGAGACCGAAGTCCGTCACCTTCACGACATCGGCGTCCGTGCCTCCGATCAGAACGTTCCTCGGGTGCAGGTCGCGGTGCACAATGCCCTTCCCGAAGCAATGGAGGTACTGCGTCCCGGCGCAGACCTTCAGGAACATCTCGAGTTTCTTCGATGGACTCGTTAGGGTCCCGTTCTGGTAGACAAACGTCTCCAGGTCGCACCCGTCCACGTACTCCATCTCAATGTACTGGCGCCCCTGTTCGACACCGGCGCCATAGAAGCGCACGACATTCTGGTGCTTCAGGTCTCTCATGATCTCCGTCTCGAGAGCGAAGTCGCGGCGCACGTCATCCATGTTCTCGCCCGGGATGCTGGCCTTCAGCAGCTTGATGGCACGGTATTCGGCCCGGCCACCAACCGTCCGCCGCGCCTTGATGATCTCGCCGAATCCGCTCTTGGTGGGGAGGGGTTCGCCCCGGATCACGGAACTCTCCTCGGCGGAAGGCCCCCAGTCGACTTCATCGAGCGGGATCTCATACGGAACGCGGCCAGCGTAGCGGCTCGAGAGGTACGCAAAGGGCGAGATGCCGCGCACGCTGCTGTCCAGCATGTCCCGCAGCTCATGGATGTACGGGCGATCCGTCAGCGCTTCCGGGCGGCCCATCAGCGCGTCGTAGTACCTTCGCGCGCGCCGGCGGTAGTTTCTCGCACGGTCCTCGGGCATCGGGCGATCCGAGACAGCCAGTTCATGGAACCCGATGGCGCAATACTCGCGAAGGACGTCCAGGTTCATATCCTTCGAGTGTCTATGCTCCCAGATGAAGCTGTCAAGGGCTATGAGCATCTGCTCGCGGTGGGCCCAGCCGAGGCAGTAGTGGCACCAGAAGTAGTGGTGAAGCAGGGCGTGCACTGCCCTTGTCGCATCCGGACGCCCCTGGTGAATCTTGATCAGGCGGCCGTAAGCGCTCCTGGCGCGCTCCCAGTCGCGCAGGCTGTAGGCCATCAGGGCCAGGTCCTCCAGCACCTCCACGTCATCTGGCCGCCTCTCTGAGAGGGCCTCCAGAGACCTAAGTTCCAGAAGCCGCAACGCGCGGACCTCGTCAGCACAATCGCACTCCTCGGCGTCGGCAAGGCGCCGCGTCTCGCCAGTGCTCAGAACCTGGAAGAAGTACGGCCTGACTTCCTTCAACGCCGCCTCTGCATCTTCCACGTTGGTTTCGTACACGAGCTTCGCCAGCTGAAGGTACGCGCGCAGGTAGACCTGCAGGAACTGCTTCTCGCCAACGGCCCGGATGCCGGCAATGAGCTTGTCCAGCAGGTCACCCGTCGTCTCTGCATCGCCTTCGGCTTCCCTGAAAGCCACGATATACTCCAGGGACTCCGTGTACCTGTGCCACTTCAGGCAGAACTCCGCCCCCCCGTGAAGCAGCCTCGCGCTCTTCCCCAGAACGTGGACCGACTCTCGATGCAGGCCGATGACGCTGTCGACCATGTCCTCCACGTCCACGCCAAGAGGGATGTTCTCGAGCTTTGCGCAATGCTGTAGGACCGCGCATACGCCGTCCAGTTGCTTCTCATGAAGGTACACGTTGAGCAGGGCCCGTCTGGCATCCATGACGGCAGCGGCGGATGCCTTGCCCCCGCCTTCGCCGACGTAGGCCTCCCACCGTCCGAGGATCTCTACGGCCTCCTCCGCAGGAATCCGGCACTGCGTGCATAGGCCATTCAGCGCCTCGCATAGCTCGGCGTGACCCAGGCACACAGGCTTGAGGGCAGCAACCATCTCAGTCACGGTCTTGGCATCGCCAGTCTGAGGCAGCAGCCGGACCATGCGCAGGATCAGCTTCGTCTTCTGCTGGCCGTCAGCCGTCGCCCCTACGAGCTTCTGGAGCGTGCGCAGCGCTGTGGCCATCTCGCCCCTATTCTCCAGGACATGCGAGAGGAGATCCAGCAACTTGGGGTCCTCTTCAGCCAGCTCGGGATGCGTCAGGACGATATCCCCTAGCTGGCGGTCCCACGCCTCGCGCTCTCCTTGGGGCACCCTTCTTACATAGGCTTCGATCAAGTCGGCCTCGGAGCCAGCTGCCAGGAGCCGGGTCGCCAACTCCCGATCGTCGGCTTCCCAACACTCCTTCTTGCACAACGCCGCACGAAGCGGCCCCCTGACCAACTCCTCCGAAGGGTGCTTCTCAAGCGCAATGCGCGCGATCTTGAGGACGTCAGAAGCTGATAGGGTCATGGGCGAACTACCTCGAGCACTTTGAGCGCAAGGTCGGGCGACAGCCAGCCGCGATCTGCGAGCATCTTGGCCAGGCGCAGCCCCTCGGGGGGGTCATCGCCGAGCAGGACTTGGCACAGGTCGCCGCCTATCTCCTCGGGGTCCGCTCCTGCCTCCTCCAGGAGGTCATGGTCGAACGCGAACACCAGCAGCCTCCTCTCGCCGCGGGAAAGGTCGCGAGCATTTTTCGCCAGCAGGTCCCTCGCCAGCTGGAGGCAGGCCTCGCGCCTCTGGGCGTCACTGACACTGGGGTCGTCGAACGCCCCTACGACCTTCTCCCTTGCCACGTCTACACCTGCGGGCCCGCTCGGGCCCGTGCCATGATGCCGAAGCAGGCGCAGCGCCGCATCGATTCCTCCGTCTCCATGTTGCAGGAGGGAGACAAGCACTTTGTTCCCGAGATCACTGCCCGACGTGAGTGCGTCCCTGTTCGCCATCTTCTCGAACAAGGTGCGGGAGTAGTGGCCCGCTCCCAGAAACCGCCCCAAGAGATCGAGGGCCTCCCTGGTTCGCCCGGAATCGACCATGTACGGGATGCACTTCTCGTAACTAGCCGCGCTGAGCCTGCAACCCCTCCTGCTCAGTTCTGCAAAGACGTCGGCGTCCATCGCCCCGAACTCGCTCTTGGCATCCCAGCATCGCTCCGCGGCTTCGCCTAGCCGCACGACCAGAGGACGGTCGGCGTCGGCCTCCCCGAGGCCCCGAAGCAGCGCCGAGATGAGGTCAAGGCCCGGTTCTCCCTCATCGGTGAGCCAAAGTGCCATCTCGCGCAGCAGCGAATCCGCCAGCGCCAGTCGCTGCGGGCTTCTGAGAGCCAGCCGGACGACCTCGCTGGACCGGCCCCCAGCGTGCCACCAGCGAGGAAGGATCTGGCTTACCAGAGCGTCGCCGATCGGGCCATGTCCGTCGCCGTCGAACTGCAACCGAAGCATCCGTTGGCGGAGCTGCTGACCATCGGCTGCGCCGCCCGCGGTCTCAAGTTTCACCGCAAGCGCAGCCTCCCTGTCGTCCCATGTCGGCCGCCGCAGGAGTGCCGCCTGAAGCATCCGTAGGTAGGAAGGGTCATGCTGGCGGGCTAGGAACACCCCCTCTACCACTGCGAGATGCTGATCAATGAGTTCCTGCTTGTCGAGGCGTTGTAGGAGGTCCGTTGCGCAGATACTCCAGCGCTCATCTGAGGGCACACGGTGGGCAAGCTCCAACGCAACGGGGAGCGCCTGATCCCAATTCTCCCTACGCAGAAGAGCCTGAAGAAGCAACTCAAGGACCGGGGTCTCCGCAGCCGCCGAGTCCACAGCCTTCTGGTAAGTGGCCACTGCTGCTTCGTCCGTGGCCTTCATCCGAGCGCAGGCTGACGCGAGGGGACCGACCAGCTTCACGCTGGAGGTGCTCTGCTGCGCGTTCTCAAGAACCATGCGGTATTCGACTAGACTCAAGTCCACGGCCTTGCATGAGCTCGCGATGGACGCGCACGTGACCCCCTCTGAGCCCATGACCTCGACCAGCGCATCGGCCCACATTCCAGCGATCTGGTCGAGAGCGGGCCGCCCGAACAACCTATACACTCGAAGGCATGCATGGTGACAGCTCCGGAGATCATGCCGTAGGTAGTGACACAGGACAAGATCGGAGCCATGTGACATGTCGTCGGGGCTGCGTTCGAACAGCTCCTCAAAGACCGGCCTCGCTCGGGCGGCGAGTGCCTCGCAATCACACCGGTGACCATCCCGCACGGATAGCGCTGCGGAGTAGTAAGCTCCAAGGTAGCCAGCTAACTGGGCCCTGAGTCCCGGGCTCGTGGTTGACCGGCTCCGCTCACAGACGGAGATCGCATAGTCAGATGCTTCCGAGCCCGCCATGGCCAGGCCCGCCCGACGGTCAACATCATCCGGCGTTGCCTCGGCCGACGCGATGAGAAAGTCCAGAGCTCGCCGAGCACTCAGAGGCCGCCCCTCCTCGACGTAGAGCTGCGCTAGATAGCGCAAAGCCTCTGCCGGAGGCTTCTTCCGGGGCCTGCAAAACCGTTCGAGCAGGAAGACAGCGTCAGAGCCACGCAGGCCGTTTCCGATCACCACTTGGGCCGCCTTGGCCAGCCCGTTGGGACGCCCCGCCAGGAACTTGGCGCCGCGAGCAAGCGGCGCCGCGTCGGCCAAGGTCCCCCCGATCGTCTGAGAAGACAGCGCACGGTCTACGTCAGCCGCCATTCTCCGTGACTCATGGACCCGTCTGAGCCCCACCAGCGCCAGAAGAAGTCCGAGCAGTGATACGCCCAGTACCAGCATCGTTCAGTCAGCCCTTATGCAATGCACGTTGCCCAGGTGGTCAGCAAAGTAGAGGCAGCCAGCAGAGGCACATCCTGGCGCATGCAGCGGAGGCAGATGGATCTCCCAGATCTCCTCGCCCTCGAAGGAGGGCCCAGCGAACTTGACCCCAGCCACGCGGGCGTAGCCCCGGCGCTCGCGTGTGACCATTGCCACAACATCTTCGCACAGCACAGGGGGTAGGAGAAGCGGGGATGAGCCTTCCCAACACACGCGTCCGGACGCCTGCGCGTCGTAGGGCCTCACATATGCACTCCCGCGGTCGCCAACGCAGATGAAGCAGCCAGGCGCAGCAAGGACTCCCGCAGTGCTGTACGGCACCTTCTCCTTGCTGCTCACGATCTGCAGTTCGCCGCGTTGCCCAATGGACCACAGAGCGGCCGTTGCGCCTTCCCTCTCGCTCTCTACAACCAACAGAAGGTTATCCGCCGCAGCAGAAGCCTGCACGAACGCGGCGTCGGTCTCCGATAAGTGCCGACCGGGGGCAAGCTCATTGTGAGCCTGGCGGAAAAGCCATAGGCCCCGTCCACTGGACTTCCCAAAGGCGATGACCCCATCCTTCGCTGCGGCCAGCGCGCCACAGGGGCATCCGCCCGGCAGAGGCCGGGAATGCAGAGCCCCTGTGCGGACATCCAGCAGGCTCAACGCCCTGTCCTCTGTTAGGAGCCATATGCCGTCGGGGGTTTGCACATGTGCCTTCACCGGCGCCGTCAGTTTCTCCCAGTGCTCCGTCTTACCCCTTGCGCCGTTCAAGACCAGCACTTGGGCCGCGCTGACAACAACCACTCTGTCCTCGTCAGCGCAGAGCGGGTGCCTCCAGCTCAGAAGCTCCTCCACGATGTCTTTCCTACGCCACACGACGGTTCCTGCTGCGCTTTGGCCCGGAGCCGGGAGCCTCAACGCTGCCAACGACCTATCGGAACCGAGGATGGCGATCCGGGTCCCCGAGATGGCCACGCCGACCGCGCATCCGGTCAGAGATCCTATGGCGTGATGTCTGGGGCCGCTGATGGTGTAGACTGGCATGGAGGCCGAGCCCAGTTGCTCACCAGCCGCGCTGCGAAGGACTGCACCAACCAACTTCCTGAAGCTCCCGACCGGTACGGTGCCGGACATCACGGCTGGCAGTTCCGCTGCTATGTCCCGCTCTGCCTCAGTCCTCGGCTCACGCCGAAGGATCGCCAGGCAGAGCTCCGCTTCTGGAGTGGTCAGTTTGTCATCGCCCAGGCCGGTGAGGGCTGCTATGGCGTCGGCAATCTGCTTCTTGCGCTCTGTCGCGACGGGGTTCAGAGTCAAGGCCAAGTCATGGGTCATCTCACCCATCAGCACCGGCGTCTGCGGCTTGCCCGCCTTGCCGGACGCATCCGTTACGTTGCCACGAAGGTACCGCCAGAGCTCGTCCAGCGTGACGACGCCATCGTCATCTCGGTCAGCCTCGCCACGCAAGCCCTTCTCGAGAAAGTAGGTGAAGGCACCGTGCCCAACGTCTTTCAGTTCGACCGACTTCTCCTCGCCGTCGGAGGACGAGATGGTGATGCGCCCTTGCCCCTTGAAGCAGGCGAGCATCTCTTCAGCGCTTACCAAAGCACGGGTGGGGTTCCTCTGCATCGCCATCGCGGCCGCGTGGCAGCAATCGAGCAGCACAAGCAGACGCTTGGCCCGGATTGCACCCAGCACCTTGGACAACTGGCCGCTGCTCAAGCCGGTGCCAAAGAGGTTATCTGCATCGGCATCATGAGTGACCCAGTAAGAGTCGGAACCCTCCAGAGCTGCATGGCCAGCATAGTAGATCCAGACCGTGTCGCCCTCACCGGCGTCACGGTAGAGCCGGGCCAGCGCAAGCCACACGTTCTCTTTGGTGGCTTCCCTATCGAGCAGCAGCCTGACGTTCTCCCTCGGGAACATCCCGCAGCCAGGGTCCACCATGAGGTCATAGATCGCTTCCGCATCGTGCCGGGCGCAACGGAGGTTCAGACGGTCATCCCGATACTGCTCGATCCCGATCACCAAGCCGTGACGTGATCCCCCCGGCTGTACTACCCGCTCGCGCAGAACGGTTTGGATGTCACGAGTTGAGTTCATACCCACCCCGCCCGTTGCGGCAGTCGTCAGCAGTCTGCACGAATCAGCACCGCGGGCTAACCACGGCTCGCCATACGCCGCTCGCGAGACTGTCCGTCCACTGCAATACGCTCACCTTCGCGTTAGGCCAGCACAGGGCCCTGCTACCGGCCCGCGGGCCGCCGCATTCGCGAGATCCAGATTACTGCCAACAGCGCAATCGCACCAGACCCCTGGTCATGGGAGAAGTTTGGTGAGGTCCCACGTCTCACTCCAGAGCACCTGGCCGGAGGCATCTTCTTTTGCCTCCAACTGCAAGACCGGGCCCTCGCGCTCCTCAGCGGACACAATGCTAACTGCGCAGTCGAGGTGTGCCGTTCGCTCCGCTGCCGTCTTGACTTCCTCGGGATAGCCCACTGCTACGCCCTGCTTCAGTAACTCCTCTCGGAACGCATCCAAGAGCTGCCTCCTCAATGCCTCTGCCTGCGAGTCAGTGAGGCCAGACGACAGAAGCCCCTTCCTCGGGTACTCCGGCGGAGAAATCGCTAACACGGTAATCGCTCTGCCTCTCAGTACGGCTGCCAGCGCTGCGGGCGCGACTTCCATCTTCCGTTCCTCCGCGTGCTTCGCGGCCTCCCGCCGTGTTTGCGCCTCGCGCGATGCACGGTCCAGATCGCCGAGAACCCAACCGAGGGTCACGATCCCCCCCAACACAGTCAGTGCCACGCCAAGCATCTCGGGGTTCGATCTGAGAAGTCCGACGACGCGTCTGAGCGCAGAGGCCACAATACCAGGCGTTGCGCTCCCGTGCGCCGGTTGGCCCAACGGGAAGGGCAGCACATGGGATGGGTGGGAAGCTGCCTGCCTTACGTCGGGATCCTGAGACTGTAGAGGGGTCGGAGCGGGCTCCTCGCCTTCCCGCGAAGTCTCGCTCCCAGTCCGTCCGGTGGCCTCCTTCTCCATGATGACCTTTACGTCAGAGGCCGCGTCTTGCGGCGTGCGTGTCCCCCGACGGCCTATCTCGATGTCGCCAACGGTCCGGCATGCTCTGACTGGTTCCTGGGTGACCCGGTGGCCCGCGGTCCAGTCCATGACCTCGTGTCGGACCCAGCTGTAGACAGAGTCGAGGGTGACCTTCCCTCCGGCGTCAGGCTGCGACGATCCGAGGATTCCCTCAGCAAGGAAATACGTAAAGACGCCGTGGCTCTTCTCCGGCCACTCGTGAGAGACCTGGTCAGCATCGCAACTGGCGATGGTGTAGATGCCCCTGCCAACGTCCAGCGATTCCCGGAAATGCGCCGTCATCGTGGCCACGTCCCGGCCAGCGCCACTGTGGCAGGCGTCAAGGATCAACACTTTCTGGCTTGCCTTGCACCGCTCGAGAAGCTCCCGAACGTAATGCAGTGGGATCCCTGTGACGGGCAACGAGTCAAGCGTCGCGTCTATCGGTGCGAGCAAGGCTGAGGTCGCCATCTCGCGTCCGTGCCCAGCGAAGTACACCAACACAAGATCGCTCTCAGCCGGGCGGGACAGCCGTGCCCCCAGCCAGGAATGGATGTTCCCGTAGGTAGGCTGGCGGTCTTTGGGCTGGTCGTCAGTCAGAAGAACGACATGCTCAGCCGCGAACTGGCAGACTTCCGAAACGAGCGTGTCCCGCATCAGCTTGGCATCGTTCACACAGAACGCCAGTTCCCCCAGGCTCTCGTGGTAGCCGTTGATGCCGATCAACACAGCCCACTTTGACGGAGTTCCCGCTGTCATACCAGTTCACGTGTTGCGTAGACATCCGGATGCCACGGAACAAGACAAGTCACGATCCCACAGATGATCGCCGTGCAGACGGCCCAGATGCTGAAAACTACGTCCGCGCGGCAAGCCAGCGTCAACACGGATGCGATGTAGATCGTTGCCACGGTTGCCCCCCAACAGACCGCCCAAGGCTGAGGTACAGGACTTGGGAACTTCAGTAGTCGCACGAAACGCACAATCAGCCAGACAGGGGTCGCGTACGCCCCGGCAGCAACCCAAGGGCCAAACACGAACCAAAAAGGCGCCAAGGACATCCCGTTTGGCGCAACGGCCTGTGACCAAGGATTTGTCGTCGGCAACAGCACCCCTGCAGCCGACACGGCAAGCCCATAGGCGAGTATGAGCATGAACGACAGCAGCGCCCTGGCGTGCAGAATGCTCCGCAGGTGGACAACTCTGCGGACCTCCTTGCCAGATTCGACGTGGACGACGAGTCGCCGGACACCATACCGGTAGCGCTTGGGTCTTGCGGTCAAGACATGTCTGCCCACAACGAGCTTGCCTCTGGAGACGAGGTCGTTGGCCAGCTCGTCATCGAGGAGAAAGGTCACATCCGCGCATGGAGGAGATATGACGACCTTGACAGTACCCATCGTCGGCTCGACTGCACCTTGTGCGGGCGGGGGGGGCGGCTTTCCGAGTTCTCCCTTGACCGATCCCTCCTCCGTCTTGGCCTTAGATGGGAGTGCCAGGAAGAGCTTGTTCCGTTCTTCCTTTAGCAACTGCGCCACGTAGGCCTCCGTCGGTGCCCGATGACCATACACCTCTTTGATGTGGTCCAGGAATTCTCTTCGCTCGTACCGTTGCCACTTGCCCCCGTGGTCGGCTGCGAACCTGCGGACCAGATCCCGTACCTCCGCAAGTGCGGTTGCTGCAGCAGCCGAATGCTCCTCATCTCTCTGCAGGTCGAGTACCTCGCGGTCCTTGACCGCCAGGCGCGCCTGCAGGTCCTGGGCCAACCTGCGCCAATCCGGTTCTCTGGCGTGCAAGGTTATAGCCCCCGAAGTCTCGCAGATCCTCCTCGGCGTCTGCCGGCACCGATGATCGCGGGCCCACTTCATCACGCGTTGGCATACCCAGTTGTACACACCGTCGGCCGTTACCAACCCTTCAGCATCTGCGGGACACTCTCCTGCCAGGGCCTCCGCGAGGTAGTGCGAGAAGACGCCTTGCCTCTTCTCGTCCCACTCGTGGGACACCTCGTCGACGTCGCAGGAGGTCAACGTATAGATGCCCTTGCCTGAGGACAGCGTCTCCATCATCGGGGCGGCCATGGTGAGCACGTCTCGGCCGGCTCCACTGTGGCAGGCGTCGAGTAGGAGCACCTTCTGACGGGCCTTGCATCGCTCCAAGAGCTCCTGGACGAAAGGCACCGGGATCCCGGTGACGTGGATCGTCTGCAGCGTAGCATCGGCCGGCACGAGATAGCACTTGCTGGCCATCTCCCGGCCGTGGCCTGCGAAGAAGACCAAGACCGTGTCGTCCCCATCGGGCTGCGCCAGCCAGGAGGCCAGCCAAGAGTGAATGTTGGCATAGGTCGGCTTGCGCTCGGCAGGTTCGTCGTCGGACACCACAAGCACATGGTCGGCCGGGAAGGCGTCTTCACCAGTCGTCAATACTTCCGCCAGCCGTCGGCAATCGTTGACGCAGTACCTCAGGCTACCCAGGCTCTCGTGGTAGCCGTTGATGCCGATCAGGACAGCCCACTTGGCTCCCATCTCAGCCACGTCTCGGGCCCTCCATGCATCCGGAACGACGACAGCGTTGCTCAGCTGCTACCCAGTTCTTCTGCTACAGACCGTGCCAGCTCAGGGGCACTGCCATCACCGCGGCTGCTTCCCAGTCCGGCCCGGGCTTCCTCGAAAGGATACCCCGCCGCTCCCATTCGGGCAGAACGTCCCGACAGGCTTGAGGCTGACGGCTTTCTTAGCCGTCCTACAGAACTCGGGGATCCGCCCCAGCAGTTGAATGCATGCATTGACCTCCTCGAAATCCACATCGTTGCGCGCTCTCAACCGGGTCTTGAATACGCGGCTCGTCGTCTTCATCTCACGCACGAAGACAAACTCGGGGACTCCCCCCGCGCGCCGAAACGTCCCTAACCCTCGGACCCGAACCTGGATGTTGGCTCTCAGAAGGTCAGCCAGTACCTCACCGGCGGCATACAGGAGGCGCTCCATGTCCCTCTCCCGCACTCCGGGCTTCCGTGCTGACCAGAAGGCAAAGGAGGCAGTCCTTCTTGCCTGGCCGACTCCGCCGCTTCGCTCTGCATGGCGGTCTGGCAGCCGCTTCCCGAGGCCCTTCACGTTGACGTGTGGCCTGATATCCTCAGGCAGCGACTCGACGCAGTACTCACGGAGCACCTGACGACAGGCCGATGGCAGAGCCGGGGGCCTCACAGGGGAGACAGATGGCTCTGGGAGTTCCAGCGGCACCGCTCTCTCTGGTTTCGGGATGGCTCTTGCCTCAGCTACACGCCGCTCGCGGACGGCCCGTCTGTACCAAGGGAGCTGTCCCCATTCATGGTCGAGGCGCTTCTGCTCTGCGGAGACCCGAGCGCGCTCTTCATCACATGCCTTCTGGTAGGCGGTCACCAGGGCCTCGTACTCTTCCCTTGCACGCCGTGCTTCCAAAGCCTGGGCTGCTTCGTGGGCAGCTTGAGCCCGGCGGGACGCCTCCTCATGCTCGGCCAGGCGCTTCAGCACGGTCTCGCACCATCTGTCGAAGGCCCGCTTGGCACGGACCACGCGGGGTGCTACCGCCATGAGGACACGCGTGTCTATCTCGATACCCCCAGACATGGCAGACAGGACGGTCTCGCGCAGCCCGGCATCATCCTCAATCGCTCGCCACGCAGGAATAACGCTCGCAGAGCTCCCGAGGATGGATGTGCACCTCTCAAGGAACGCGAGTACCTCGCTGCTCTGCTCTCGCCCCTTCCGCGCCGCCAGAAGCTCCTGGGCAGTCTTGTCGGCCTCCTGTTCCATCGCCAAGTCCCTACACTGCCTCAAGTCGGCCTTGAGCCGGGCCAGCGCAGAGCGATGGCCCTCCGACCGCTCCATCTCTTGCCTTAGTGCACCATCTACAAGTGCTCGAACACGCAGGAGCAGTTTCGCGGCCCTGCACCTCTTGATGCCTTCCTCTGCCCGCGCATTGCCAGGGTAGATCCGCAGAGCTTCCTGGTAGGCAGCCAAGGCTGCCTCCGGCGCAGAGGGTTCTATGTCCTTGGCTCTCCTGAACAGCAGCCTCAACTGCGCTGCCCTGCCAAGGCCGCCGATGGCTACACGCTGCCGCAGCCGCTCCAGTTCCGGCGATATCTTGTGTGGTTGGTACTTCATGCCCTCTTCGAGGCACTCGATGGCCGCCGATAGGTCGCCATCTCGTTCGTATCCGCGCGCACTGATCAACAGCCGTGAGACGTACGCATCCGCTTTCTTGCGGGCAGCCTCCTTCTCGCCTTGCTCCCCTTCGCGGATTCGCGCCTCGATGTCGCGCACGAGTCTCCTGAGCTCGTATGAGAGCGGCTCCTTGGCCACGCCGCTCCTAGCTGCCGTCATCGCCTCCCGAAGCTCCCCGGCCTCCAAGCGCTCCTTGGCCTGGGCCAGATCAGCCAGAGCGTCAGGCGGCATCTCGGGTGTCTGAGCATACCGACGGCAGAACACGAAGCTCCCGTCTCCTCCTGCAAGATAGCCAAATTGCGGCGTCTGGCGACGGTGGCGATCCGCGCAGTCACGGGCTACGCGTTCGCGTACATGGACGCCAATATGATCGGCAGTGACGTAGGGGTCCGCCTCGCGGAGGGCTTCGATCAGGCGGCCGGTGAAGACGCTATGGCCGAACAAGCCACCGTCGAGGACTCGCTGGTCCTTCGTGCCAGCGGCGAGGACCTGCCGGACCTTCCGGTCTCTTCGGGTGAGTTCGGCGATAACCGGTTCGTCCATGGTCTCCAGCCGCTCGATTGTGGCCACGTCGCGCAGGGCCAGCCCGCCATAGCAGGAATCGACGATCAGGAAGACGTGCTTCGCCGGGACCATCGGCAGGTAGTCGTCGCGGACCGCCGTCAGCGACAGGTTCGCGTAGGGCTGCCTCGGATCGCCGTCGTGCGGGACGAGGAAGCCACGGTCGTCGCCGATGGCCGAGGTCACCGTAATGCCGTGTCCTGCGAAGAAGATGACCAACCCGTCGTCGCCATCAGCCCGCTGGAGGTCCTGCTCGAAGAACCGGATGATGCTCTGACGCGTGGCGTCATTGTCATACAGTGTCCAGACCTGATCGAACCCAAACTCCGTCTTGAGCGTCTCGGCGACCGCCTCGGCATCGGAGCGCGCATAGCTGAGGTCGTACTGCGGGTCGGCATACCGGCTCACGCCGATGACCAGAGCCTTGCATGCCGAGTAGATGGCCATTGTTCCGCCTCCTACGGCTCCACACAAAGGTCCGGGACGTGCCCCCCGACTTGAGCTACTCGGCAGCCGTCTGCGCTTGGGCTCTCCCTCTGCTCGCTGGGATGGGACGCGTCGGCCTCTAAGTCTCCAGTTTGAGGGCGAACGACATGATGCGGACGTTATAGGCAAAGGCCAGGAGTACGGCCAGCACGAACAAGGCAATCGGAAGCCACGATGTCAGGGCCAGGCCCAGGAGCGAGTAAGCCAGCAGTGCGTCAACGCCCGTGTACACGGCAAGCGTGAACGCGTTGGCCTTGTTCGACTCCTTGCGGACCATCGTGCGGACAAAGCTAATCGTGAAGACCGGCAACAGCAGGACTGCGAGAGCCCACGCGATCAGCCGCGTTGCGGGGCTAAGCTTGCTTACCTCTTCCTCGGCAGTCAGAGGTCCGCTGGCGAGCCCGACCGGCCCTCCGGACGACACTTCCTTCGTGAAACGGCGCTCGAACACGCTCTTCCCTTCTGCCACGTCCGCAAGCCCAATCTGGAGGTCGATCTTGGAGCCCCGGCTGTCGGTCCAGTAGTCGAAAACCTTTCCGTAGATGACGCCTTCCACGCCGAGGGAGCGTCCCCGCGCGACTGCCTCGCCAACCGATTCGGCAGCAGGCTGGGGCAGGCGCAGGGACTCGCGAACCTTCTCCGTGAACGTGCGGTCGCGTAGGTTCAGCAACCCGGACTGCTCGATGGCCACGCGCAGATGGTCCGTGACGTAGTCAGACGGGTCATTCGCAAGGTGCAGTAGGGCCACAGAACGGACTGCCTGGCGAGCCGTGCGGAGGTCGTCCACAATGGCACTGATGACCTGATCGGCAATCTGCCTTCGGCTCGGCCCGACCGCCACCTTGCGCGGCCCGAAGCGTCCCCAAGCCCACCACGCGATGTTGAGCGCCAACAAAACGACGCCGACGAAGACTATCAGCCTCCAGATGGACCTCATGACGGGCCTCCTTTAGCCAAACCGGGTCGAGGCGAACTCCTCATACTTCTTCATCATCTCGGGCGTCGTGGACCGGGGGATGGTCTTCAAGGACTGCTCGAGGTCATCACTGGTAAGGGCATCCGCGCCGCCGTTCACGCTGCGTCGGAAGCCCGCTCGTTTCGCAGACTGGACGATTGCCACAAGGTCCGATCCCGTGTAGCCGTCGAGCTTACCTGCCAGCCCCGGCACATCCACTGAGGGGTCCACAGGTGCATTCCCGAGTTCCTTCCGGATGATGAACTCCCGCGCCGCGTTGTCCGGGAGGCCGACGAATATCTTCTCATCGAAGCGCCCCGTACGGAAGACGGCCTCATCGATGGCCCAGGGCTTATTGGTCGCGCCCAGGACAAGGAAGACGTTCTTCGAGTCCTCGAACCCGCCTATCTCGGCCAGGAACTGAACGACGATGCGGTTGTCAACTACGGAGTCGCCGCCGCGGCGCGGGAGCAAGCCGTCTATGTCATCCAGAAAGAGGACTGAAACCGGCTGCGACCGCGCAGCCTGGATCAGCTTCCGAAGGCGCTGTTCAGACTCTCCGTGCCACTTGGACCGGATCTGGGCGCCGGTCGCGTAGAAGAACGGGGCGCCCAGTTCGGCGGCAACGGCCTTCCCGAGAGTGGTCTTCCCGTTGCCCGGGGGACCGAAGATCAGGATCCCTCCTCCGGCCTTGATGCCCCACTGCTGCGCCTTGTCCGGATGCCTGAGGGGCTCGATTACCATCTCCGCCAGCTTGGCCTTCACGTCGTCCATGCCCGCGATGTCGGAGAACTTCACGTTCGGCTTCTCGCTGACCAGCCAGTCGCCGACCTCCTCGTCGCCTCCCTCGGAGAACTCCTTCATGACCTTCTTCACGGTGCCCGGACTCGCCGCCCGTGCCTTCTCCTTGAGCTCGGAGGCGATCTCTATGAGGTCCAGCGCGTCGTCGAGATGGCGCCATGCCACCTTGCCTTCGCTCCGTTCCGCAAGCTGGAGGCCAAGCTCGGCGGCCCTGGCCGTATGGAAGAAGGCTTTGGCATAGTCCTTCTCGGCCAGCGCCTTCTCGGCCGCCTGCTCGTGCTCGCGCTTCTTATCGGACTGGAAGCTCATTTGTCGTCCTCCATCAGGCCGCGCAGGCGTTTGCGCGCATCACCGATCTGATCGGAGATTCCCTCCTCCCGCTCCGCCTTCGCGCGTCCCTTCGCGGGCCTCTCAGTGCCCATCTCATCCGAGACCTCGGTTTCCAGGTCCTTGGCCATGTCATCGAGGGATGGAACGATGTCCATCATGTTGGCCTGAACGCCCTCCATTTCCTTACCGTACATCTTCTCCCAGATCTTGTCCGTATCCACCTGGTCGCCGAGCTTGTCTTCGACTTCGCCGAGCACGTCTGCTACGGCATCCGGGTCGATCTGGACCACCGTGTTGATCGCAGCCAGTGATTGGGCGAACTCCTGATCGCTCTTGGCCAGCTCAAGCTTGCTGAGAAGCTGCTCGAACACCCACCGCTTCATCTCCAGCTTGGCTGCGAGGATGTCGCTGGCGCGCACCGTCTGGAGGGAGCGCATGCTGGCAGCCTTCTGGCCGGCTTTGAGGTACTGACGTGCCTCCTGCCACGCGGTATCGCGCTCTTTCTTCAGCTTGGCGACGCGATCTTTGACTGCGTCAACGGAGCCCTCAGCCTTGCGGAATGCTCTGCGGCGATTCCGCTCCTGATCCTTCTCACGTTCCCTCTTCGACTTGAACAGATCCCCAAGCGGCATCGCGTCGTTCCTCCTATCCTGTCAACGTAGCCTCAGTGACTCCGAACAGCCGAGTCAGCGAAACACTCTACGCGGTATCCCTTGACCCGCCGCTTCCTCCTGTAAGCCAGCGGGTGGAAAGCGTCTTGACCATCTTCCCTGTAGACCCGATGTGCTCCATCTTCATCTCTATGCTCGACAGCCTGCACGGCTGACAGGATGAACCGTTCGGCAAGATTCGCCCGTGCATCCCGCACAGTCGATGCCTGCATGCGCCATGCCTGTTGCCAACGGCTCCTCCCCCTCGTTTCTCCCGGGAGTTGTCTGCACGTGGCTCCTCAGAACGGGATTTCATCGTCGTCAGCCGGCATGTCATTGCGTGCTAACACATCCTTGGCGCCACGGTGCCCGTGCTCGGCAGCTCTATTGTACCAGTAACGGGCACGTTCCCCGTCTGGGCGAACGCCGTAGCCGCGCGCGTAGCACTTCCCCAGCAAGTACTCTCCCACCGGATGGCCTGAATTGGCTGCCCTGCTGTACCACATGGTGGCCTCAAGCGGATCTCCATGCATGCCTTCCCCGTATTCGTATAGAAGACCCAGGCAGACCATCGCCGGGGCAAAGCCAGCAGCGGCAGCCTTCTGGTACAATCGGGCCGCAGTTCTCATGTCGAGAGGAACGCCCAGGCCCTCGAAGTGGCAGCATGCCAAAAGGCACTCCCCCTCAGGGATCCCGACGGCAGCAGACTTGCGCCAATCATCCAGACGGGAGACATAGACTTGCGCGACGAACTTCCAAGGATCTACGCCGTCCTTCCACGCACGCTCCCATTCCTCAAAGTCTGACCTCACCCGATTGCTCAACCTATCCCAATCCGAGTCTGAGATCAGCACCGGTCCGAAGTCGGAAGCGTGGAAAGGACCGGCTTCGGCTTCTGTCTCCGAATAGCTGAGGATTCTAGACCCTTCCGGCGCAACCTCCGCGGGCGCTTCGATTGCGGCCGGCTCAATTGCTCCCTGCGGACCGCTGCCGTTACTGCCTCGCCTGGGAGCCGTCCCCTGTTGGGCGGCCCGGCGGTCCGCGAGCATGATCGTTTCGGGGTCGCCAAACTGCTCGTACCAGGGCTCCTGTGGAACGGATAGGCCTGGCGTGTTAGAGGACCAATGCCGCACTTGCCGTGCGACGTAGCTGGCTAGGTCCGCGAACTCCAACTCGTGGCCTTCCCACGCAGCACTGTCCAAGCCATCCAGGATGTAATGCGTGAAAACTCCGTGCCCTTTGGCCGGCCATTCGTAGGCGCGCTGGCCCGAACGGCAGGCCGACAGCAGCGCCGTCGTCGTCCCGCTCGTCAGCTTGGACCGAGCAGCGGCTACGATGTCCCGGCAGATTGCATCGCCCATCCGATTGTCGCCCTCTGCGCGCCCGGCATCCGGGCAGTTACGGCACGCATCCAGTAGCAAGACTCGCTTGGAAGCGGTGAGGTGCTCGAATGTCTTCCTCAGAAGCTCCAGTGAGAGGCTGCCGTGCTCCGGGAATGCCTGAAGGCTATCGCGCGCCAGCAGGTAGCCATGGCCGTCCTTCTCCACGCCGTGCCCAGCAAAGAAGAAGAGGAACAGATCCTCTGACCGCAGTTCGGCCGATATGTCCCGCAGCGCCGTGATGATGTTGACCAGGAGCGGCTCATCCTCGCCGCTTTCATCGGCCAAGACGCGCACATGGCCAAAGCCGCATCTGTCACGCAAGCACTCGGCCAGCGCGGTGGCATCGGCGCGTGCGAACTGGAGCCGGGAGATCATCCTGTCCCGGTAGTCCTCAACGCCAACCAGTAGCGCGTGCTTCTTCATCGCAACTCTCAGCCCGTTCACGCATCACATCCAGGCCGCGTCGAACGCTTCCACCCAGCCGTCGCTCAGGGCAGTACGCTGCCGCCCTAGGCGGCGCCGCTCAGGTCTCGTCTTTGTAATCCGCCCTGAGCTTCCTGAGCCTCTGCTCGGCCTCCTTCGACAGGCCGGGGGTCTTCTCCAAGTCTCTAATCCGGGATCGCCGCCATTGAGCGCCTTCTGAGCTGTCACTTCCCTGCGTCCCTCCGGGCCTTGGACCCAATAGCTATTCCGATAAACAGTGCAACGAGGGAACCGACAATCGCGACCGTCTTCCAGTTGACCTCCGGGGGCGGCGGCTCCCGCTCACAGCCATAGGCCAGTATCGCCAGTGCCAGGATCGCTGAGCACGCCCGCAGCAACTCACCCACGCTCTTCTTGTTCATGGAGCCTCCTGTGGACGCCGCTCTTTCGCAGCATCCCTTGCCGCGTTGTTGACTCAGCCACCTGTAGAGCTGACAAGCAGAGACACCAACACGAGTGTCAGCAATGCGAGCGCCATCAACACAGCGCCCGCAAGGAACACACGCAAGCCCAGAACCAGAAGCGCCCGAAGCTCTCCTCCCGGTGCCATCCCGTACTCCAGTCGCTGTGCCCAATAGACCATGACGCCAGAACACCGCTGTAGCACAGGAAGGTGAGGTACCTCCCGGTCGATCCGCGGGCGCTCAAGAGGCTTTGGGGCCCACCTGAACACCCAGCCGACCAGACGTCGCACCTGACTCGCGCCACTGCTCGCGGGCGGCGCGAACACCGCCTTCGCGACCGGTTCCAGATGCAACGTAAGCGGCCGGCCCTCGGTAACGACGTGAGGCTCCTGACCAACTGCCTCCGGAAGCTCGCGCCACGCATTGGCCCGCATCCGGGCCCCCACCGCCTTGGCAAGATCGGTCACGCCGATCTCGTCCCCCGGATGCTGCCTTAGGCACTCGAGCAGGTTGTGGCAGAACCAACCGTGATGCCCCTGGGGGTACTCATACGACACCTGTCCCTCCCAGCAGGCGCTCAAGATAGCTCTCGCCCTCGACCTCGGGGCGGCTCCGGGCGCGGCCTCACCCGCTGCAAGGGCCTTAATGTCCCTTGCCATAGGGGCGTCAAGGGGTGCGGATGCCACGCCCCTTGCCGACGGAGCAGGCTCACTCCGACATGCATCCAGGATCACCAGCGTCTGCCCTGCGCGAACGGCCCGCGTATACTCCCGCAGTACGTGGAGCGTGACTGCCGTCTCCCGCAGCAGTGTTCCTGATGTGGGATCAGAGTCGACCGCCAAGAGGTAACTTACATCGCCAAGGGCAAAACCGTGGCCGGCGAAGTAGAGGACGAACGTGTCCTCGGGCCCCATGGGTGCCTTCGAGAACCTGTCCAACGCCCTAAGAAGCTCGACCCGCCTGGGCCCTGTCAGCGTCACGCAGTTCGCATCTTGCAGCCCCATCCGCTCAACCAGGACCTCACGCACCTCGAGCACATCGGCCACCGCGAACTGCAATCTCCGCAGTGCGTGCGATTCATACTCGTTGACGCCCACCAGCAGCGCGTAGACTGTGTGGCTCTCTGCCATCACGTTCTCTCACAGGCTGGCTGTGTTTTCCACCCCGCCCACGGCTTCAGCACCTTGCGACACCTCGCCTACGAGAGCGGAACCGGCCTATTCCATCTCTGCCAATGCTTTCTTGGCAGGCTCGAAGCCTTGGCAAGCAGCTCTCCCAAACCACTCCTTTGCCTGGGCATGGTCCTTGACTACTCCCTCGCCGTCTTGATAGCAGCAGGCAAGGTTATGCTGCCCGATGACGTCCCCCTGTTGGGCAGCCTCCAGGAACCACTTCACCGCCTTGGACCTGTCCTGAGTCACCCCCGTGCCGCTGTAGTAGGCACAGCCCAGACTGCGCTGGGCGTCCACACATCCCTGCTCGGCCGCCTTGTGGTACCACTTCGCCGCCTGAGCCTTGTCCTCAATCAAGCCTTCACCATAGTAGTAGGCATCGCCCAGAAGGAACTGGCCCTCGGCGTCGCCACGTTGCGCCGCCTTGCGGTACCATTTGGCGGCGTCAGCGGGGTCTCGTGTCACGCCTCTTCCTTCATCGTAGCAGCACCCGAGGCAGCATTCTGCAAACGCAACGCCTTGGTCTGCGGCCGCACGGTACAGTCTGATGGCCTCGGTCTCGTTCTCGCGCACGCCGAGACCCAGTGCATGGCAGAGCCCGAGCAGAAGCTGGCCTTCGCCAATCCCCACCTCCGCAGCACTGAGCCAGATCCTAAGGCGACTCCGGTACGTCTTTGCCATATAGTCCGCAGGACTCCCGCCTCTAAGAAGTGTCCTCGTGAGTTCCTCCACGTCAGCTCTGACCTCCAGCTCCCTCTGCGCGACCGCACTGGCACCGCGTCGCTTGGCAACTGGCTGTTCCTGTGCCAGCCGCAACGCCAGGGCCTTGTCCGCGCCGGGCGCCTCAAGCACTTCGCCCTTCGTTTCCCCGCCAGGAGGGGCCGCAGTGAGCGCGTGCTCCGGTGCCTCTGCCAGAACGACCTCACGGAGGGAACCTACCTGCTGGCACCAGGGACGCTGTGAGCGCGGCAGTCCCATCTTGCTCGCCCATCGGGGGACAGCCTGCTCGACATAACGTGCCACGGCCTGAACGGTGATACGGCCTTCAGAGCTTCGAGCGTTGCCCCTGAGTCCTTCGAGGAGGTAGTAAGTGAAGGTGCCGTGTTCCTTCTCAGGCCACTCATAGGCTCGTTCACCTTGCGAGCAGGAGAAGAGAACGCACGTAACGGGCATCATGTCTCCGGGACGTGCTCTGGCCACCGCCAGCACGTCGCGGCTGAACTCGGCGGACAGACCGACGGCCTGGGTGCCCCTGCGTCTGACCGGGTCGCTACGGCAGGCGTCGAGTATGAGCACGCGTTCGCTGCATTCGAGGCGCGCCAGGCAACCCTCAAGAACATCCAAGGGCAACGATGCAAGCTCAGGCATGTGCATGTATGAGTTGGCCGTTAGCAGGTAGCTTCGTCCTGCGACATGGATTCCGTGGCCAGCGAAGTAGAACAGAAACATATCCCGCGCAGAGACCAAGGGGGCCAGGTTCCGCAGTGCATCCACGACGCAGACGTTATCCGGCGGTCGCACACCATCCGAGGTGATGACCCGCACCTCCTCGAACCCGCATCCCTCACGGAGGCACGCGCCCACCTCTTCCGCATCTCGCGCCGCGAAGGGAAGCCCCGTGATCTCGGGATCCGCATACTCCCTCACGCCGACCACCAGTGCGAACTTGCTCACGGCCTTTGCTCTCCGTTACGCTGCCTACCCAGGCCGCACCGCTCAGGTCTCGCCTTCGTAATCCGCCTTGAGCTTCTTGAGCCTCTGCTCGGCCTCTTTCGACAGCCCCGGGACCTTCTCGGGGCCTCGGATCTGAGAGACGCGCTTCTTGATGTTCACTCTCTCCTGCTCCCCGCGTTCATACCGCTCCTTCTGCAGGTCCTCTGTGGCGCGGTCGCCGGTCCTCAAGCTCTCGAACTCCTCTTCCAGAGTCATCGCAACAAGATCCACCTCCTCCTCGCTGGCGCCCCGATCCCGCGCCGCGATCACCTCATCGATCTTGCTCTGGACAATGGAGATCTGCTCGATGTTCCGCGAGATGATCCGATGCGGTCCGGAGATACGGTCCAGATCGCGGAACGTCCGCTCTATCTCATCAGCTATGACCTCCCTGACCTGGCCTCTGGCCTTTTCGTATTCCTCCTGTTTCTTCAGGGCCCGCGCCTCCAGGGACCGGATTTGGTCCTTGGTCTCCTCTTCCCTGTCGACGTTCGATGCCTTCACAGCCGCGAGCCGTGTTCTCAACTCCTCAAGCTTCTTCACCTCAGAGAGCTTGAGGCCTATCGTTTCAGCCAGCCGGCCCAACGCCTTGCGTAGCGACTCCGGGATGTCTGCCATGCGTTACTCCTCTGGACCCTTCAAACGACCGGCTATGTGCTTGCTTACGATCGATAGCGCGTAGACCTGCGCCGTCCCTACACAGATGCCAACGATTATCGAGGTTCCAAGCGAAAGCCGTTGGAAGACCTTCGACAACGTGACAGTCACAGCTGCTGTTAACACGCTGGCGGCCGTATTCCTGACTACCTGCTGGAAACGAGGGCTTAACCGAACCTTGACGCCGCGCTTGCCCGTCTCACGGTCGACAGCAAGTGTCCCTTCCGTTGTCCTGTAAACGCGGTAACCACCACGTTCCCGCATTGCAGCCATTGCCTCGCGTATGACGCTGCGCCGGTAGCCGGTTCGTTTTCTGATGAGCTCCAAGTGGACGTTGCCCTCGTAATGCGAATCCAACAGGTCATCAACACAGGCCTTGATGGCCGAGATGCGCTGCTGGCGCGTCTCAGGCTTGAGACGGTCCAGAAAGTTGCTCAGAGACAACCGGTCAGCGAAGCGCGGCGGAGTCATCACTTGCCACTTGCCGTCATCGCCAGGCGATGAACAGACGACCCAGTAGTTCCCCCCCGCCATGCCCTGCAGCTCGCCATGCCAGCCAAAGGGCGAACCCAACGTCATGAACACGAATCTCGGACGCTTGCGCCTATGGCGCGAAGCCCAGCCGTCATAGACACCGCGCACCCGTTCGACAGTCCGCGCATCGGGGCTCTGGAAACTCGGGCTCGCATCCCTGACCATCTTCATCGCACTGACGAATCCTGCGACCACGTCGATCTCGGCCCAAAGGCCCCGTACTGCGTAGACCCGGAGCGAGCTCGCCTCCATGAACCGTGTCCGCCACGAGCCCGGCCAGTCGACCCCCTCTGGGACACCCGACTGTGCTCGCAATGCATCGGCCAGGTCCGTTGTCAGGTCAGCGCATACGGAGACCTCACGAATGTGTGGCTCCCACGGCAAGAGCGCATACAGCGGCGGCGGATTCACTTCCGGGAACGGCTGTCCCTTGGATGTGGCCATGTTCTCATCAATGGCCGCAAGGAACTGCTGCTCCGAGGCAGCCGCACGAGCCACCTGGTCCTCAAAGTCCGCACTGGCCTCCCCTTCCGCGGGAAACCACACCTTCGAGCGCGTCTTGCGGCTCCAGGTGCAGTCTCCATCAATGAAGCTCTTCCGGTTGGTCGGCGTATCTTCCATCACCTCGCCCGGGGCGAGCTCGTTCATGAGCGCCGTGGTGCCTACAGGTAGCAGCCTCTTCTCCAAGTCCCGCATCGGTTGTGCCAGGCGGCGCACATACCTGGCCAGTTCGTCGTGCGACTCCGTGCCGACTTGGTCGGCGGCCCCAACCGGCCCAGTGAAGGCTTCAACGGCGTAGCGCTCAACATACGCGTAAGGCACCAGCGCGTGGCCCGCCGCTTCTGGGCTCTCGCAAGCCCATTGCTCACCCCAGCTGTTGCGGACGATGAAGTAACCCCCTCCAGGCACCGAACGATCGTCGACATACCCGACGACACACCAGGCATGGCCAACTGGAAGCGGCCTTTCCCCGGGCAGCGGCATAGTTATCTTGCCAGTCCGGTGCGTCTCAGGCGACATATACCAGCTCTCGAAGACGAGCGTAGCTTGGACCACGGGCATGCCTGGAATGCCATGATCGCCCGCAAGGACGTGTTTATAGTGCTCCAGGAGAGAGGGCTCCACCGTCCTGGTATCCAGCATGCGGTAGCCCCTTGCCTCTTCGACCGCACCCGAAGGAGGCGGACCTTGCGACTCGTTTTCTGCTATCTGGTTCAGCTGGTAGGGCCACGTCTGCGCCCTGCAGGTACCGTAAGTGGCAAGGGCACTCATCGCCGTATGGATGTAAGTGCCAGGAGCGGGGGATCCGTCCAGCTCCTTGCAGGCCCAGTAGAGGAACTGCTCCGAAAGGCTGGGACGTGAGTCAGCCAGGAACTCCCGCAGCGCCACTGATGCGAAGGCCACACAGGTCCCCCGCTCTCCCTGGTTCTTTGCCAGCGGCAAGCAGTCCAGCAGCCTGACCTCCGAGGGCAGGGGGCCGGTGAAGCCCCGGAGCGGCCTATCGCGCCTGGCCCCGAACTTGCCTTCCACTTCGAAGAGCTCAAGCTCTACGGGGTCCAGCAGACATCCCAGTGTACCACCCCTCGTGGGCCTGGTGAGGGGCTCAGCGCTTCCCGCCGAGAGGAGGGCGAAGCCCGAGCGCTTGCAGGCGTCGACGACTTCCGGCCCGACGCCCATCGCCTGCCCCAGCAGCGTCTGGGGGACGGCAGACGTAAGGCCAAGGTACTCCTCGACGCTTTCGACCCAGAACTGGGACAACTTCGCGCGACAGGTGAGAGGCAGTCCCTGTAGGTTGTCGAGGCTCGTGTGACCTGAGACCCTCATGGGAGTCGTCCCCGCTCCTGCAGTGGGTCGTGGTCAAAAGCGCTAGTCCATGCCGAACCGCCGCTTCTGTTCGTCAGTGAGCACAGCCCCAGAGGCTCCGCCTGCACTGGGCCGGCTCAGGCGGCTTGCGACCTCCTCGCCGACTGCACCGCGAAGGTTGCTCAAGAACGCCGCAAGCCCCTCCTCGTCAAGGCCGAGCAGATGTTGGAGCCCGGCGCGCCCTTTGGCTGTCGAGCAGATTGCCAGCACCTGCTCAGCGGTCTCTATCCACTGCTTTCTCAGCGTTGCGACGGACTCCGGCGGAAGGCCCGGAACCGTCTCGAGGATGTGCTGCGGCACCCCAGTCCGTCTGTCCCCAGAGCCCATCCCCGTGCCTCCAGAACAAGCGCAACCTTGGCCTTCTGACGCCCCGGCACGCATGCCCTTCTACCACGCATAGGCTGGGTTGGCCCTTGGCCTAAACGTATGCTTCTGTGGAAGATGCCGGTATTGTACCCGTAAGCCCTGGGTAGTCAAGGTGCTTGCCGCCTGCTCCCCGTACGCTCAGTTAGGACTTCGACGCCCCTTCACCGCCGCAGTCGCCGCCACCAGGGCATCAGGGATGCCCCTGTGCGGTAACTGGCGCCTAAGCTCGTCCACGGTATGCTTCCCTACGTGCTGTCCGCTGATCGCTGGGCTCATCCTCTCGCGCCCTCTTGCACCGTTGTGCAGGGCCACCGTCGGCCTGCGCCACATCCTGCAGAGACAGTTCCGGCAGTGCCTCCAGCGCGCCCGCCACGTCGAGCAAGCTTGGGTCCGTGTAGGCGTTCATCGTGAGGTTTGGTGACGAATGGCGCATTGCCGCCTGAGCCGTACGGGGCGCGACGCCATTCTTGCTGAGGTGGGTGCCAAAGGTGTGACGCAGGGCGTGCAGGTCGACGGTGCGGGCAAGCTCGTCCTCCTTGTCGATGCCGGCGGCCGCGAGGTCCAGGTTGAAGCTCTTGATCAGGTTGCGGGGTGCTTGAGTCTGTTCAGCCCTTTGCCCGCAGGAGCCGCAGGTCGTATCATGGTGACCGGTTCGGCAGAAGGTGGCGGCAGCCAATGACGAGACAACCGCTGTCCGCTGCAACCAAAACTGTTGGGCATGACGCCTGTTGGCACGTTGGCGGCCGGGCGATGCTGGACAGTGTATAGTCTGCAATCGAAGGAGGAACCGATGGACGTGCCGACGATACCCGACCAGGAGTTCGCGGAGCGGTGTGAGAAGGCGCAAGCGCTGTTGCGCGACCGTGGACTGGACGCAGTCCTGGTGTTCTCGACAGAATCCGAACCAGCGGGCGTGCGCTACTTTGCTGACTACTGGCCGAGCTTCGAGACTGCCGGCGTCCTAATACGGGCATCGGGCAAGCCGACGTTGCTGATCGGGCCGGAGAGCGATACGTACGCCAGCGCCAGGTCTCGGATAGGAAACATCTCCAGGATGAAGGACTTCAGGGAGTCCTCCATGCCCGACTATCCCGGATCGAAGCTGCCGACGTGGAAGGATGTTCTGGGGGACGGCGGCATTCGGAGGCTGGGGATCGCCGGCTGGCATCTCATACCGGCCGGCATCTTCAGGAACATCGCTGCAGTCCTGGGGGAGAAGAGCATAGTCGACGCCGACGCCCTTGTCAGGAAACTCTCCTTGCGGAAGAGCAAGGCAGAGCTTGACTGTCTCCGGGAGGCAGCCACGATCTCGGAACTGGGGTTCGAGGCCGTTCTCGAGGACATCAGGCCCGGCATGACGGAAGCGCAGCTCGCCGGAGTGGCCACGGCCGCCATGCTGGCGGCAGGAGCCGAAGCGACAGGCTATCCTATCTGGTGTTGCAGCGGGCCGAACTCCGTCCAGGCAATCAGCCGGCCGACCCACCGCAAGGTGCGCGAGGGCGAGATAATCCATTTCAGCGTCGGAGCGAAAGTCTCCGGCTACAGCGCCAGCGTCGGCCGTCCCGTGGTCCTGGGCGAGTGTCCCGACAGTGTCCGATGCTTCCTCCAAGCCGGGCTGGACGCCGAGAACATGACCATTGACTTGATGAGGGCCGGAGTCGCCGCCGCCGACGTCGCCAGGAAGGTGCACCGGTTCATTGCTGATAAGGGGTACGGACAGACCATCCTGTACGGCCCGGCCCACGGATGCGGGCTGACGGAGTGCGAATACCCGTTTGTCGAGACCAGCTCCGATTTCGCCCTGGAGGAGAACATGGTGTTCATGGTCGACATCTTCCTGGCGGACGGGACCATGGGCTTCCGGTGGGAAGATGGCGTCATCATCAGGGACGGGAGGGCGGAGGAGCTTTCCTCCAGCAAGAGGCAGCTGAACATACTGGAGGGCACGAGATGATCATCGACGTCCATGGGCACCTGGGCAACATCAACCAGGCGCCGTTCTGGTCGGCGTCTGCCGACAGGCTGGAGGCCCATTGCGCCGACGCGGGAGTTGATCTGCTGTGCGTGTCGTCCGCCAGGTCGCTCATGTACGACGCCCATGAGGGAAACATGGAGCTCGACGCGGCGCTGCGAGACTCGACGCGGCTTCTCGGCTATGTCGTGGTCAACCCTGTCTGTCCCGGCTCGATGAACGACTTGAGACTGCTCGAGGACAATCCCAAGTTCAAGGGCGCCAAAGTGCATCCGGACTACCATGGCTACGACATGGCATCCAAGAAGATGGCCGATTTCCTCGACGAGGCGGCGAAGCGGACCAAGCTCATGCTGTTCCATGTCTCGTGCATGCCAGGGACGGGCTTCGCCAGTGCCGGGAGCGTCGCCCGGTTTGCCGAGCGGCACCCCGACACCTCGATCATCATGGCGCATGTCGCCGGCATCTTCCAGAATGGGAACTACCCGTACTTCCCGAACCTCAAGGGCCTTGAAGAGGTGGCGGCGATGGGGCTGGAGAACGCCTATGTCGACACCGCCCACTACCTGATGTACGTCTATCCCGGCGTGATGGACCAGATTGTCGAGTTCGCCGGAGCCGACCATCTCGTCTTCGGGACGGACGTCCCATTGCAGGGGTCGATGCAGATGCGGTTTGCCATCGACGCGGTGAGGGCGGCCGGCATTACGGCGGAGGAGAAGGCCAAGATACTCTGCCGCAACGCGGCGGAGTTGTTGGACGTGGAGGTGAGCGAAGGGTGATGTCCCGAAGTCCAAGACAGGTGGTCCGGAAGCGCATCGCACCTGGGTTGTTCCAGACGGCTGGCCGTCTTCGGGGCGGGGCCGCGCCACCGGCCGATGTGGCGCTGGCTGACCGGGGTGCACAGCGCGATAGCCTGTAGGAGCGGATCCGCCGTAGGGCAGATGTTCGCCCTCTTCGTCTGTTGGCAGAGGAACCCCATTCATGATCCACGGCGAACACTGGAAGATGCACGACGACACGACCATCCGTCGCCTGGACGCGGCGGCGGTGTGCCTGCTGACGAAGGGCGGCGCGCGCATCGAACACGACGGTCTGCTCGACATGCTCGAGGGCGCGGGATGCCGCGTGGACCGCGCCGCACGGCGCTGCTACTTCACCGAGAAACCCATCCCCGAGTCCATCGCCTGCGTCGGCGGCAAGGTCACCAACCAGGTGAGTATCCACACCGGCTGGAACCCGCAGTGGCATCTCGGACACGGCTGCATTGCCTCATACAGCCGACGGCGAGTGATCGTGGCTGCCCGACGCTCCCGTCTTCACAGCGTGCTCGCATTTGCCTGGGGGCGCTTCTGCCGGGGTGCAGAGGCTTGACCGCTCGAATACGCAGGTCACGGAGGCGGGTGTTCGGCAGCTGAAGGAGTCCCTGCCCAACGCTTTGGTGACGTGGTAGCGGGTCGCAGAGCGTGCAAAGCTCCAGGACCTCTCAGCGCAGGTGACTTCCTGCATCAGACTCACCTGCCCCGACCTCGGCCTGCGCCACATCCTGCAGAGACAGCTCTGGCAACGTTGCGAGCGCGCCGGCCACCTCGACCAGGCTGGGGTCGGTATAGACGTTACCCACTACCGATCCGCTGCTGCATCCTCTGCGGCACGAGGCCCACAACCAACGTTTGCCCGTCCGCCCCTGTCGCTGCGCTCCCCAAGAGCGGCAAGCAAGGCGCACAGTGCAGCCTGGACGGGCGGGCTGAGTTGGTTCCACTTGTGGGCCAGAATGGCGAGGGGGTTGTCTGTTTCCTGTTCCGCAAATAGTCCGCACGGCGAGGATTGATGTTGTAAGTCCTTTGTGCACATACCCTTACAAGTCGCGGTATGCGGGTTCGATTCCCGCCGCCTCCACCACTTTCCACTAACTCTAACTCCTTACCCAACAAGGAGTTATTGGCTGCGTCGGCGTCCGCTGAAGCCCGTGAAGGCACGCATAGGGCATGCACCACACCCAGCGGCTGACACGCCTTCGGCCCCGCCCGTGCATCCACCTTGTCTGTCCCCTCCGTCACCTTCAGCTCCCTAACGGCCCTTCTTCCCGTTCTTCGCATCCCGTGCCTTGCGCAGATACCTCGCAATCCAGTACTCTCTCACCCCTGCCGGGTC
>Ga0315291_10001115_pt1 | contig 35839 bp, 29 predicted proteins | sample YL17G12_20_MG_FD_203070 | JGI IMG/M metagenome (GOLD analysis project Ga0315291, IMG submission 203070) | Sediment microbial communities from Yellowstone Lake, YNP, Wyoming, USA - YL17G12_20 | ecosystem: Environmental > Aquatic > Freshwater > Lake > Sediment | place: USA: Wyoming | collected...
CATACCGCCCCGCCCGGCAGGGCGGGGTTGACACAACTCAACGCAAACAGCCCCGCCCGGCAGGGCGGGGTTGAGAGCGTCGACCACGACCCAACCCCGCCCTTCCGGGCGGGGCTATGGGCAGACCACTCAATTGCGTTGCCTTCAGACAGACTCCTGAAACGAAAGGTACCACTCCATGACCAACCGTAGGCGACACGCAGTCATTTGTCTCCTGGCCCTTCTGATCGGCTGCTCAACCAGCATCCTGCTGCTGGCCGCCGAAAATCCGCAGCAGCCGAAGATCCTCCTGCCCCAGCCGCAGTCACTGGAAAAATGGCGGGCGATGCGACTGGGGCTCTTCATCCATTGGGGGCCGGTCAGCCTCACGGGGCGCGAGATCGGCTGGTCCCGCGGGGAACCCACGCCCCGCGAGGTGTACGACAGCCTGTACAAGAAGTTCAACCCCACGCAGTTCGACGCCCGAGAGTGGGTCGCCACGGCCAAGGCGGCCGGCATGAAGTACATGGTGCTCACCTCCAAGCACCACGACGGCTTCTGCCTCTGGGACTCGCAGCAGACCGACTACGACATCATGGCCACACCTTTCAAGCGCGACGTGGTCAAGGAACTCACCGACGAGTGCAAACGCCAGGGTGTGGCCTTCGGCCCTTACTACTCGATCCTCGACTGGTACCAGCCCGACTACGGCGAATCCCGCGGCGCCGGCCCCGGTTACAAGCTCGACCGGCAACCGGACATCGAAAAGTACGTGACCTACATGAAGAACCAGTTGCGGGAGCTGAACACCCGCTACGGCCCCTTCCTGGTCTTCTGGTTCGACGGCGAGTGGGAACAGCCGTGGTCGCCCGAGCGGGGCATCGACTTGAACAACTTCTGCCGCCGCCTCCAGCCCGACGCGCTGGTGAACAACCGCGTGGGCAAGGGCCGCCAAGGGATGGAGGGCATCACGAAACCGGGCCTGTTTGCCGGCGACTTCGATACCCCCGAGCAGCGCGTGGGCACCTTCAGCCGCCAGGTCCCTTGGGAAACCTGCATGACGATCTGCACCCAATGGGCCTGGAAACCCGACGACCAATTGAAATCGCTCCAGGAGTGCCTGCACATCTTGATCTCCACGGCCGGCGGCGACGGCAACCTGCTCTTGAACGTTGGCCCCATGCCCGACGGGCGGATCGAGCCCCGCCAGGTCGAGCGGCTCAAAGAGATCGGCTCCTGGCTCGACAAGTACGGCCAGACCATCTACGCCACCCGCGGCGGACCGTTCAAGCCCGGCAAATGGGGCGCGTCGACCTGCCGCGACAACACCGTCTTCCTGCACGTGTTCAGTTGGCCGGGCGAGAACCCGGGCACCAACCAAAGGTTGGTCGTGCCGCCGATCGGTAAGAGGATCACCGCCAGCCGGCTTTTTTCGGGCGGCCCCCTCGGTTTCAGCCAGACCGCCGAGGGCATCACGATCTCCGTTCCCCAGCCCGACCGCCAGCCGATCGACACCATTGTCACGCTCACCCTCGACGGCAACGCCCTGGAGATCCCGCCCGCCGAAGTCAAGTAGTGAGGCGCGGTCGGCGACGCTGGCCGACTCCCTGCCGATTTGGGCACCCGTCCGAAATCCGTTGAATTAAGGGCGAACTCGGCGTCAGCAGAGTGGCACCGGCGTCTCGCCGGTGTGACGGAACTCATGGCAACGCGTTCACTTATGCCACACCGGCGAGACGCCGGTGCCACTTGATTCTCCTTAGATTGACCCTACACCCAATTGAACGGTATTGGGGCTTATCTTGTCTATTGCCCTAATCGAGCACCCCTCGATCGGGTTGGCCGCCGGCCAAATCGGAGGCTACGGGTATTGGCAACTGCGGCCCTCTTTGCGATACTCAGGTGTGAAGGGCACCTGGCTGGCCCCGTCGCCGACCACTCCTGCGGAGCGGTGCCCGGGGGCCGGCGATCTCCATTCGGAACGGAGGGAATCATGTCGAGGCACACACCGCTTATGGTTTGGCCCTGCGCAGTTGTCGCATGGTTGGTTGCAGGGCCTCTTGCCGTTCTGTCGGCGACTGCGGCGGAACCCGGCCCACAGGATGCGCTGATCCAGGCGGAGCTTGCGGCGGGCGAGTTTGCCCCCGCCCTGGCCGCCGCCCAGGCTGCGGCCACGCCCCAGCAGCGCGACCGCTGGCTGGCCCAAGTCGCCGAGGCGCAGGCCCAGGCCAGCGCCCGTGACGCCTCCCTGCGGACGCTGGGCGGAATCTACGACGACCGCACCCGCACCCGCACTCTGGCCGACCTCGCGGCCCAGCCCTTGGGAGGACGGGGCGGCGCTTCGCAGGCCGATTTCCAGTCGCTGATGGACCTGATCACCGCCACCATCGAGCCCAACACTTGGGACGCGGTGGGCGGCCCGGGATCGATCGCGCCCTTTGAGACCGGCGTCCGCGTCGATGCCCAGGGCCTGCTCCAGCGCCTGCTGAAATCGGAGGAAACCGGGAGCCTGGCGGCGCTGCGGGCCTCCAGCGCAGTCAAGGGCCGTCGGGAAAACGTCCGGCAGAGTTCCCCGCTGCGGAAGGTCTCGCTGCCCCGGCTGGAAAAACACCTCCAGTTGCGCCTGGCCGCAGGCCGCCAGCCCACCGATGCCATGCAGGTGTTGGCCGGCTTGCAGCGGATCAAGTACGTCTTTGTGTATCCCGACTCGGGCGACGTCGTCCTGGCCGGGCCTGCCGGCGACTGGTGCGCCGACGCCGAGAACCGGCTCGTCAGCACCGAGTCCGGCCAACCGGTGTTGCGTCTGGACGACCTGGTGGTGGTGCTCCGGCAGATGACTGGCGGTGGAGAGACCAAGTTCGGCTGCCTGATCGTCCCCAGGCAAGAGGCCCTGGCACGCCTGAAGGCGTTTCTGGATGAGCCGGGCAAGACCGCCCAGCCGGGCCCGCGCAAGGAGTGGGTCGAGCAACTCCGCTCGCGCCTCGGCAAGCAAGCCATCGAGGTCTACGGCCTCGATCCCCGTACCCGCGCCGCCCGGGTGTTGGTCGAGGCCGACTATCGCATGAAGCTGGTTGGCATGGGCCTGGAGGAGGGCGTGCCCGGCGTGGAGAGTTACCTGGACCTGATCAAGATTCCCGCAGGCCAGGGCCCAGAGGGCGCCCCGCCGCCGATGGGTGTGCTCCGCTGGTGGTTCACGCTCAACTACCAGGCCGTCTTGGCCAGCCAGGATCGGCAGGCGTTTGCCATCCGCGGGCAGGGCGTGAAGGTCTTAAGCGAAAACGAGTTGTTGACCGCCGAGGGGAAGCGGGTGCAGACCGGCGAGTCCGAGCCGCTGAATCGCCAGTTTGCCCAGAGCTTCACCGAGCACTTCGAGGCCCTCTGCCAGAAGTATCCTGTCTATGCCGATCTGCGGAACATCTGCGACCTGGCGTTGGTTGGGGCCTTGGTTCGCGCCGAAGACCTGTCGGCCAAGGCCGGTTGGCACATGACCTTCTTCGGCGACCCCCAGGCGTATCAGGTCGAGCTTGGCCCGGCCCCCAAGGAGGTCGAAACGGTGGCCAACTACCGCGTGATCCGCTCGGGCAGCAAGATCCACACCATCGCCGGCGTCAGCGGCGGAGTCCGCGTCGATCCCGCCGCGATAGTCACCTCGCAGGCGATCGAGGTCGAGGGCTACGGCCCGCTGAGCAGCCAACACTCCGCCGCCGTGCCTAAAGAATTGCTCCCGCTCGAGGCCTGGTGGTGGGATTGAGAAGGACGGCTATCATGCACAAAGAGAGAATCCAGCAAGTCGTCGCCGCGCTGCCGGAAGAAGTGGACGTCGATGCGCTCGTGGAAAAGCTGTACCTGCTCAGCAAGCTGGAGGCCGCCGAAAAGCAACTGGCCGATGGCCAAGGCATCTCGCATGGAGACGCCCGGAAGCGGTTGCAGCCGTGGTTCAGCTAGCGAGGTGCTCTTAAGCCGGGCTTCGATGAGAGTAATCCACCTACTTTTCGCAGCCTCCGGATGCATCTGCATCACGACACTCAGCGGGACCTGGGCCGCCGCACAGGAGCGATCATTGGCCGAGCCAGAGGTGGTGGTGGCCACCGTCGACGGCCAGCCGATCTACTTTAGCGAGGTGCAGCGGCTGCTGGGCAAGGTCAGCCGCGGACAGGAGGTCAACCCGGCGGCCCTGCCGGTGCTCCAGGCCCAGGTCCTTTCCGAGATCGTCGACCGCCGCCTGGTCCTGGCCTACGCGAGGCGGACCAAGTCGGGTCCCACCGCGGCGGAAGTCGACGCCGCGCTGGTCGAGCTGAAGTCGAAGCTGAAGTCGCAAGGCAGTACGCTCGAGCGTTTCCTCCAGGAGCAGTCGATCCCCGAGGCCGACCTGCAGCGGCAAGTCACCTGGAACCTGGCTTGGGAGAAGTATCTCGCCCGCTACGTCACCGACGCCCGGCTCGAATCCTTCTTCAAGGCCCATCGCCGCGAGTTCGACGGCACCGAAGTCTCAGTCAGCCATATCCTGCTGCGGCCGGCGGCCGAGGGGCGAGGGGCCAGGGGCCAGGGGCCAGGGGCCAGGGGTCAGGAGTCAGGGGTCAGGGGTCAGTTCAGCATTCAGCATTCAGCATTCAGCATTCGGCAGGAGATCACCTCGGGCAAGTTGTCTTTCGCCGAGGCGGCGCGGAAGTACTCGAGCGGACCTAGCGCCGAGAACGGGGGCCGACTGGGCTTCATCGCCCGCCAAAGCGCCATGGTCGAGGCATTCTCCCGGGCGGCCTTCGCCCTGGAGGTCGGCCAGGTGAGCGAGCCGGTCACCACGCAGTTTGGCGTGCACCTGATCCGCTGCGACGCCGTCAAGCCCGGCAACAAGCCGTGGACCGAGGTCCGCGAGCCGTTGGAGAAGGCCCTGGCCCACGAACTGCTCGACCGCCTGGCCCGAAACCAGCAACAATACACGCCGGTCGAGTTCACCGGCAAAGCGCCCTATCTCAAGCCGGGCACGCGGGAGCTGGTCCTTCCGAATTGAGTGGATAGTGGATAGTGGATAGGGGTCAGTGGTGGCTATCTGCGGTGCACTCTCCGCTGTCCGGCATGGACTATCCACTATCCACTATCCACTATCCACTGCTCATCTTCACCCAGTTTACCGCTGCGGTCAGTCCAGAAAGTCGGGCAGGTAGGTGTCCTTCTTGCCTCCTTCCCGCAGCGACCTCAGTTGTTCGTGGTTTCGCTGCTCCGCCTCTCGCTGGCGGATTGCACGGTAGGAACCGCTCGTCAGGCGGTCTTCTTTTCCCTCGCCGGCTTCCACTCGGATGGCCGTCTCCCGAAGCAGGCCCTTCTGTGCGGCGTTGACGGCCCGGCAGCGGGTCTGGCATAGTCCACATCCGACGCACCGCTCGGGCAAGACCACCGGCGCCAGGAAGCCCGAATCCTCGATTGGTTGGCCCGATTGGTCTACTTCCGTCCCGACGCGGATAAACTCGATGGCGTGGTATCCGGCGGTGACGCATTCGTCGACGCAGAGTTGACAAGCCTCGCGGCCCGCGTAGGGCAGACAGGTTTGCCGGTTGACCACGGCCAGCCCGATGCGGGCGACCCGCTTCTCATCGAGCGGCAGGGCCCGGATCGCCCCGGTCGGGCAGACCTGGCCGCAATTGCTGCAGCTCGGCTCGCAACCGGACCAGTCGGCCACCACCTCAGGGGTCCAGAGGCCCTCGAGCCCCTGCTGGAATCCCAGCGGCTGCAGCACGTTGTTCGGACAGGCCTGAAAACACTCGCCGCAGCGGACACACATGCGGAGGAATTCCTCCTCGGGAACGCTCCCCGGCGGCCGGACCGGCCGATACTGGCGGGCCTCTAGCCGGGCGCCGGTGGTTCCGATCAGCGCGGCCGCGCCCGCCCCACCCAGACAGCCGCTTACTCCTCCGATGGTCGTGGCCAGGAAGCGCCGGCGCCCGAGTGAGTGGGGAGTAGAGAGTGGTGAGTGGTGAGTGGTGAGTTGAGAGTTGAGAGTTGAGGGTTGAGGGTTGAGGGTTGAGGAAGTCTCCGCTCTCCACTCACCACTCACCACTCTCCACTCTCCACTCACCACTTTTCCATTCGCCTTCTCCCACCGCCCCACGAACTGGATCGCCCGGACGGGGCAGGCCCCGCCGCAGGTCTGGCAGAACGTGCAGTCGGTCACGCGGGTGGTGAAATCCGGCTTGATGGCGTCGAAGGGACAGACCTCGACGCAACGCTTGCAGCCGATGCAACTCGACTCCACCTTCCGTTGGGTCAGCCGGAAATGGTTTGCCAGCGAGAAGACCGCCCCGGTCGGGCAGACGTACTTGCACCAGAAGCGAGGCCGCAACAACCCCAACGCCGGCACGATCAGAAACAGCACAATCGAGACCAGGTTTCCCAGCCGGATCGGCGCCACCTGGTGCCAGCCCCGGCCGAATCCCATCTGCAGCGGCGTGAGCAGAAAGGCCATGCCGCGGGTCAGCACGGGGATCGCCGCCACGAAGCCGCAGAGCAACACGCCCAGCAACGCGGCAATCAACGTCGCCACCAGGAGGTAGTATTTCAGGTGAACCCACCATCCGTCGGAACCCACCCGCAGCCGCCTCACCCACCGGCCCAACGCCCAATCGAACAGGTCGAGCAGCGTACCCAGCGGACAGACGTAGCCGCAGAAACCGCGGGGGACCACCGTGCAGACCAACAGCAGCACGCCCGCGCAGCCCAGCGACCACCAGAGCTGAGTGGAGAGCGGAGAGTGGGGAGTGGTGAGTGGGGAGTGGTGAGTGGAGCGGGTGACAGGGTGAGGGGGTGAGGGGGTGAGGGGGTGAGAGGGTGAGTCTCCCGTCGATGTCACGCCGTCACCCCGCCACCCCGTCACCGCCTCATCTGTCTCGTCTCCCCCCTCCTCCCTCCCCTCTCTCCTCTCTCCTCTCTCCTCTCCCCTCTCCCCTCTCCCCTCTCCCCTCACTACGGCCATGGCGGTGGAGATGCTCATCAGCGGGTCGAGCATCAGGAACGCCTCGGCCGGCACGAGCTGCTTGGACTGTAGCTCGTCGGCGTAGTGTGAAGGCCAACCGGCGGGATCCGCCTCGTTGAGCGACCAGGGGCCGAAACTCGCCGCCAACCTGTCGAGCTGCTGCGGCGCCAGCGGCGCGGCCGGCTCCATGGTCAGCTCGCGCTGGCCCACAGCGGTGACCCGAAACGCCACGGCGCCGACCTCCGCCGGGCCACCTTGGTCCACTACGTAAAGCACCGTGTGGGGCGCAATTGGCTCGGGCTGCGGCTGTTCGCTGACCACCACCACCTGGCCGCCCTGGGCATCCACTTCCGCCGGCCGCCAACCGCTCCAGACCCGCGCCGGGCGAGCGGTGTACGGCCAGCACACGTAGAGGAACAGCCCCACGAACACCAGCAGGCATCCCGCCTGAAGAACCCTCCGCACAGGCGAGAATACCCACGTCGGGCCAATCTTCTCCAACAGGCGACGGATCGGTCCGGGACCGCGCGGGCCATCGGCCTTGGCCTTTCGGCGAAACGGCAGGTACCAGTTCAACCACATGGCGGCTCCCCACGGAGTGGTGAGTGGAGAGTGGCGAGGGGGTGACGGGGTGAGGGGGTGAGGGGGAATCTTGGCAACAGCCTAACCGTCTAACAGCCCAACAGCCTAACCGACTCTCCACTCTCCACTCTCCACTCGCTACTTCATCCCGGCCGAGAGGGCCTTGGCCGTGGCATTGATGATCGCCTCGGAAGTGATCGTGGCGCTGCTGGTCGCGTCGATGCCTTTGACCGACTGCTTCTCGATGATCTTCCTGGTCGTATCCGTCAACGCCGAATAGAATTGTTTCTCCTGGTGCTCGGTTATTTCGACCGACTCGACACGGCCGCCCTGCACGGTCACCGCCACGTGCAGCAGCCCGGCATAGGCGGGACTGCTGGCGCGGTAGGTGCCGTCGGGCACGCGGCGGAGCTCCAGCAGGTCGAAGAGTCTGATGGCCTCGGCGCTGGCCCGCGCCCGCTGCTGGTACTGCTCGATCCGTTTGGCCGTTTTCCCCGTGGCAGGCATGGCCAGCAGCTTCTCGTAGTACTCGAGGGCCTTTCGATGTTGTCCCGCCACCCGGCAGGCGTCTCCCGCGTATAAGTACGCTACGTCCGCCGCTTCGCCGCGGGTGTTGGCCTCTGCCATCCTCAGCGCGTACTGTGTCTCGCCCAGATCGGCCCAGAGCTTGATCATCGCGAAGGTGGGAGGCAGTTTCCGCAGCAGGTCCACGGCCATCTGTTTGTTCCCGAGCCTCCAGCAGCACTCCGCCAGGTGGACGCCGGATCGAGTCTGGTCACCCTTGTCCACTCCCGCCTTGCGCCACCAGAAGGCCGCCCGGGCATAATCCTGCAACAGGTCGTGGTACATCCGGCCCAGCTCCGTCATCACCAGAAGCCGCGTCTGCGGCTGGTTCTCATTGACGTTCAACAGGTGGTGCATCAAGCGGACGCCCTCCTTCCACTTGCCCGGGTTGGGATTGACCACGTCCCAGACGTACTGGCCAACGTTCTTCTGATTGTCCCATCCCTCGGGAGCCGGTTGCGGCCAGGAGAGGTCGAGCGTCTTGGGATAGCTCAGCGGCACGGAATCCCACCAGTCCGGCGGCGTGCTGCCGAGCCGGTCGATCAGGGCGTTGACCTGGGCGCTGGTCCGCCGGGTGTCGCCGCCTGGTGCAGTGTCCGTGCCGGCGCCTTGGCGCGGCGTCGTGTCGCCGGCCGCCGCCTCGTTGAGCACCTGGCGCTTGCCGCCGATCGTTACGGCGCGGATCCTATCGAGCGGATACTTCCTCAAGTAGCTGCGACTCCCGATGGTCGCATTGAGGCTGATCGACTGGTTGTCCGCTGCCACGATCTTGCCCCGGGTTTTCGCCCCCGCGGTGAGCTCGATCATCGCGTCCGCTCCCACCCAGCTCGTTACGTCCACCGCAGCCCCGCCGGGCTTGGACTTCCCGGCCAGCATCTCCTGGATGAGCTTCTGGTCCGCGGCGCTCAATCTGCTCAAGGGGACCGAGATGATCTGGCCGCCGACCTTCTTCAGCCACACCTCGCCCTCTTGGCAGTCGACCAGCTCCGCCTCGATCTTGTACTTCTCCGTGCTGTCGGTCCACGTCCTCGTGCCGCCGTTGGTAGTGCTCTGCGCCAGGGCCGTTGCGGCCAGGTGGATCGCCGCGACCTGATCCGCCCGCACGCTCCCGTCTTGCACCAGCAAGGCCACCGCGACGCACGACAGCAGCAAAGCACCTGCGCTGGCGGCAGCCACCGACACGCTGGAGAAAACCTGCGGTGAGCGGCCGGTCCGCATCATTTGGATCCTCGCGACAGAGGCAATCAACTTCAGCGGTTCCCACAAAGTCGCGAGTCTCGCCGCGACCATTCTCGTGGCCAGAGGACCATTGTCCAACGCCCCAGCCGCCTGAGCAAGGCCCCCGCCTGGATCTCAAGATGCGAGGCATCTCCCACCACCACATGGCGGGCCGGTCAGGCTGGTTTTGACGGATTCATAGCAGCCGGCGCGCGACGTGTGCGGGTATCCTGGCCCGGCGGACGTTGTCCTCCTTCTCTGTACGCTGCCGGCGATGGGCCCTTGAACGAGCCATATCTTTCCTGTAGAAGAAGATCCATCCCCTCCCCGGCTGTACCCTCTATCCGGCGGCCGATCGATGAGCCCACAGGAGCGACAATTCTCCCTGCCCGGTTTTGAGTCGCAGTCGCACAGCCCACCCCCGGTCGATCTCCCGGCGGAATCTGAAACCACCGTGGAATCCGTGCCCGTCGGACCGCGGCCGGAAAGCCTCCGGAGACAGACCGTTTGGGTGGTCGACGCCCACTCCCTGATCTACCAGGTCTTCCACGCGCTGCCCGAAATGACCAGCCCCCGCGGCGAGCCGGTCGCCGCCGTCTACGGCTTCACCCGCGATCTGCTCTACCTGCTGGAGCAGAAGAGGCCCGATTTTCTCTTCTGCGCGTTCGACCTGCCCGGCAAGACGTTCCGCCACGAGGTGGACGATCAGTACAAGATCCAGCGGGCGGAGATGCCCGAGGACCTGATCCCGCAGATTGCCACGATTCACCGGGTGATCGACGCGCTGGGGGTACCGGCGGTCGGCTGCCCGTCCTACGAAGCCGATGACGTCCTGGCCACCATCGCGCGGGTCACCGAGGAGCTCGAGGGCCGCTGCTTCCTGGTCACCGGCGACAAGGACTGCCGGCAACTAATCACCGATCGGGTGAAGCTCTACAACATCCGCAAGAACCAGGTCTTCGACCGCGAGGCCCTGATGGCCGAATGGGGGATCACTCCCCAGCAGGTCGTCGATTTCCAGGCCCTGGTGGGCGATCCGGTCGACAACGTGTCCGGCGTGCCGCTGATCGGGCCGAAGCTCGCCCGCGAACTGCTGCAACGATACGGCACGCTGGAGAACGTCCTGGAGCACGCCACAGGGGTCTCCGGGGCCAAGCGTAAGGAGAGCTTGCTCAAGCATGGTCAGCAGGCCCTCCTCAGCCGCCGCCTGCTGCGGCTCGAGCGGCACGTGCCCGTGGCGATCGACTGGAACGCCGGACGGCTCGACGGTTCCGACCGGCCCCGGGCCCTGGAACTTTTCCACCAGCTCGGCTTCCGCAGCCTGGCGGAGAAACTCGATCTGCTAGCGGGCAGACCCGCCCCGCAGCCGTTGGCTGCCAAGCCCCGGTACCGGATCGTCGACACGCCCCAGGCCCTGGAAGCCCTCTTGGCCAAGTTGCGGCAGCAGAAGTGCATCTCGCTGGACCACGAAACCACCAGCGTCTGGCCGCGCTGGGCCGAGATCGTCGGTTTCTCGTTCGCCTTTCAAGACGACGAGGCCTGGTATCTGCCGGTCCGCGCCCCGGCCGGGGAACCGCGCCTCGATCTCGCCGCGACGCTCGCGGCGCTCCGCCCGGTGCTGGAGGACCCGGCGGTCGAGAAGGTGGGGCAGAACCTCAAGTACGACTGGATCGTGCTCCGCTCGGGCGGGATCGAATTGGCCGGGGCGGCCTTCGACAGCATGGTGGCCGGGTACCTGCTGGATCCGGGCCAGCGGAACCACAGCCTCAACGATCTGGCCAAACGCTACCTCCACCACGCCACCATCAAGATCGAGGAGCTGATCGGCGCCGGCAAGCATCAGAAGCGGATGGATGAGGTTCCGGTCCGCCAGGTGGCCGACTACGCGGGCGAAGACGCCCTGTTGCCGCTGCGGCTCCGCCCCATCCTCGTCCAGAAGCTGGCCGAGGTAGAACTCGACGACCTCTTCCACGAACTCGAAATGCCGCTGGTCGAGGTGCTGGTCGAGCTGGAATACAACGGCATCAAGGTCGACGTCGACCGCCTGGCCGAATTGAGCCGCCGCTACGGCACGCAAATCGACGCCCTGGAGCAGGAAATCCACGAGCTGGCCGGGCATCCGCTGAACATCGCCTCGCCTAAGCAGCTCCAGCAGGTGTTGTTCACAGAGCTTGGGTTGCCGGCGACCAGGAGGACCAAGACCGGGCCGAGCACCGACGCCGGGGTCCTCGAGGAGCTGGCCCGGCTCCATCCGCTACCGGCAAAACTGCTGGAATACCGCCAGTACACCAAGCTCAAGAGCACGTACGTCGACGCCTTGCCGCAGATGGTCCATCCGGTCACCGGCCGGGTGCATGCGTCGTTCAACCAGCACGTGACGGCCACCGGACGCCTAAGCAGCAGCGATCCAAACCTGCAGAACATCCCGGTGCGGACCGAGACCGGCCGGGAAATCCGCTCGGCGTTTGTGCCCGGCCAGGAAGGCTGGGTGCTTTTGGCCGCCGACTACTCGCAGATCGAGCTGCGGGTACTGGCCCATTTCTCCGGCGACAGCCGCCTCTGCGAGGCCTTCGCCCGTGATGAAGACATCCACGCCCGGGTCGCCGGGCAGGTCAACGGTGTCCCCCTGGAAAAGGTGACCCCCGAGATGCGGCGTGCGGCCAAGGCGGTCAATTTTGGGGTCATCTACGGGCAAGGCCCGATTGGGCTTGCCCGATCCCTCGGGATCGAAAAAGAGCAGGCAGCCCGATTCATCGATAACTATTTCGAGGGGTATCCAGGCATCGAGGAGTTTCTGCGGCGGGTACTGGCGGAGTGCCGCCAGACGGGTTACGTTAAGACCATCCAGGGGCGGCGTCGGGCGATCCGCGGCGTCCGCCCCCAGGCCGGCCGCCAGAGGAATCTCGCCGAACGGACCGCCGTCAACACGGTCGTCCAGGGCTCGGCGGCCGATCTGATCAAGATGGCCATGATCGCCATCCACCGCCGGCTGCGGCGGGAGAAACTCGCCGCAAGGATGCTCCTGCAAATCCACGACGAGCTGATCTTCGAGGTCCGCGGCGATCAGCTCCACGACCTGGCCAGGCTCGTTGTCGAGGAGATGGCCGGGGTCAAGAAGCTCAACGTCCCCCTGAAGGTAGACTTAAAAGCCGGACCCAACTGGGCCGACGTCAAGGACATAAGGGATTAGGGATTAGGGATTAGGGGCGAGGGACGTCCGCGAGCGCACGGTTTAGCGGGCGGGCTTGCCCGCCGTTTGGCCGCGGCCGCCGGCCGGTTAACCGTCCCCGCAGAAACAGAGTGGCCGCCTTTTTTCCGGCTCACCGACGACGAGACAACCCCCAACCCACAAAGCGCTCTCCTCCAATCCCTAATCCCTATCCCCTGGCCCCTAACCCATGCACCTGATCGGCATTCTGGGCGGGGTGGCAAGCGGCAAGAGCCTGGTCGCCCAGCAGTTGGCCCGGCTGGGTGCCGGGGTGTTGGATGCGGATCGGGCGGGACACGAGGTGCTGCGGCTGCCGCAGATCGAAGCCGCCCTGCGGCAGCGATGGGGCGCCGAGGTCTTCGGCCCCGACGGCCGCATCGACCGCCACCGTCTGGCCCGGCTTGTCTTCGCCGATCCGCCCGACGGACCGCGGCAACGGAAATTCCTGGAAAAACTGACCCATCCCGAGATCGGCCGGCTCCTGGGCCGGCAGGCCGAGGCGCTGGCCGGTTCGGGTACCGCGGCAGCCGTTCTGGATGCGCCGTTGCTATTGGAGGCCGGTTGGGATAGACTGTGTGATAGGCTGGTGTTCGTCGACGCGCCCCGGCAGACGCGGCTCCGCCGAGCACTCGCCCGCGGTTGGAGCAAGGAGGATTTTGCGGTTCGTGAGGAGGCCCAGGAATCGCTGGACTTCAAGCGCCAGCGTGCCGATGTGGTACTAGACAACTCCGGGTCTCCGGAGCATACCCAGGCTCAAGTCGAGCACTTTTGGCAGTCGCTTTTCGGTTGATTCCCTCCCCGCTTCCCCCCGCGGCCCACCGGTCACCTGAAGGTGCCCCCGCTGGAGATTGCCAGCGGGCGACCATTGCAGCCGGCAACTCCTGTTACTGACAGTTGTACCGGTGGAGCAAGGGAAGTTCACGTAAACCCACAACCAGTGTCCAGAGGTGGAGTGAATGAAAGTCAAGGCAATCGTACACACTGCGGAAGAGGGAGGCTACTGGGCGGAAATCCCTGCGATTGCGGGTTGCGTCACCCAGGGAGATAGTTTTCAGGAACTCTTGCTGAACATCTACGAGGCCGTTGAGGCCTGTCTTTCGGTAGACGTGACAGAAAGGGAACTGACGGAGCAGGATCGAGTGATGGAGATCGTGGTGTGAAGCAAATCAGCGGAAAGGAATTTGCTCGATTCCTGGAAAGAAAAGGATGGGAACTGAGAAGAATCAGCGGGAGCCATCACGTCTATATGAAGCCGGGAAGGATCGAGAGAATCTCCTTACCTGTCCATAGTTATAAACCGCTCAAGATTGGCCTCCTGAAGCACCTGATGAAGATAGCAGAGATCGAGGAAAGCGAACTGTGAAATGAGGCCAAGAGCCAGCAACAAGGCGGGGCAAGTCATGGCGAAGAGCGAGCAGTTGATCGCTCTCGCTCAGCAAATCGCGGATGAGACCCCCGACTTCTTCGAGACGAAAGGTCCTGGCAGGGGCGATAGAACGGCCAATTCGTTCATGGCGAAACTTCGCAAACGGGCTAATCGTCGCCGCTAAGGAAGCGCCGCATAAGGCGCCGGAAGCAGGCAGAGCTAACTCCATGACTGGCTTGGAGGCATTGCAGCCGGTTCAATACGTCACCGTGGGAAAAGCACGGTTTGCGGTGATCGATGTCGATGACTGGGAAAGCCTGATTGAATGGCTGGAAACGCTCGAAGACGTGCAGGTGGCCAAGGAAGCGTTTGCCGAACTGAGGGCTTCCAGCGGTGATAGGGCAAGGGCCGGTTGGCACCGATGGGATGAGGTCAGAAGCGACGCCTGTTCGAAGAAGCAAGCGACAATTGACGGCTCATAGCTTATCGTTGACATGTCTCACTGAGTCACTCTCTTTCTCCTGCCGCGAAGGCAACAACCAAACCCACCGCCGGCACCTTCCGCGTGTCGGCCCCTCCACCCTGTCGGGAGCATGCTGACCATGACGCGCGCAAAAGAGAACAGGTCGGGCACCGCCGGCCGCAGAGGCCAGGTGGTCGCCGAGACCAAGGGGCCAGACGGCCCCGCCGAGTTCCTCCACGACGAGGAGCCCCTCTCCCTGGCCGAGGAGCTGGCTGCCGAAGCCGCGCTGCTGAAGGACGACATCCACGACCGATACGAGCAGATCAAGCAGTCCGGCGATACGCATATCGCCGAACTCCAGCGGATGTCGATGGCCGAGCTGATCGAGGAGGCCCGCAAGGAAAACCTCACCGACTACGCGGGAATCAAGAAGCACGACCTGGTCTTCAAGATCCTCAAGGAGCGGGTGAAGCTCAACGGGTTGATGTACGGCGAGGGCACGCTGGAGGTCTTGCCCGACGGCTTCGGCTTCCTTCGCAGCCCCGACTACCACTATCTCTCCTGCCCCGACGACATCTACGTCTCGCCCAGCCAGATCCGGCGGTTCGGCCTGAAAACCGGGGCCACCGTCTCGGGACAGATCCGCCCGCCCAAGGAGAACGAACGCTACTTCGCCCTGTTGCGGGTGGAGGCCATCAACTACCAGGACCCCAACCTGCTGGCCCAAAAGGTCTTCTTCGACGACCTCACGCCCCTGCACCCCGATCAGCGCATCGTCATGGAGACCGCCTCCAAGCAGATCGAGATGCGGGTGGTGGATCTGATCGTGCCGATCGGGTTCGGCCAGCGCGGCCTGATCGTCAGTCCTCCCCGGGCAGGCAAGACCATCCTCATGCAGAAAATGGCCAAGGCGGCCTTGATCAACTATCCCGACCTCTACGTCTTCATGTTGTTGATCGACGAACGCCCCGAGGAAGTCACCGACATGGAAAGGCAGGTCAAGGGCGCGAACTGCGAGGTCATCAGCTCCACCTTCGACGAGCCGGCCGCCCGCCACATCCAGGTCTCCGAAATGGTCCTGGAAAAGGCCAAGCGAATGGTCGAGTACGGCTACGACGTGCTGGTCTTCCTCGACTCGATCACCCGCCTGGCCCGGGCCTGGAACGCCGAGTGCCCCAACTCGGGCAAGATCCTCTCCGGCGGCGTCGACGCCAACGCCCTACAGCGACCTAAGCGATTCTTCGGCTCCGCCCGTAAGATCGAAGAAGGCGGTTCGCTGACGATCATCGCCACCGCCCTGATCGACACCGGCAGCAGAATGGACGAGGTGATCTTCGAGGAGTTCAAGGGCACCGGCAACCAGGAGATCCTGCTGGACCGCAAGCTCGTCGACCGGCGGATCTGGCCCGCCATCGACATCAACCGCAGCGGGACCCGCCGCGAGGAGATGCTCCTGGATCCCGAGGAGCACCGCCGCGTCTGCATCCTCCGCCGCGTGCTGAACGACATGAATCCCCCCGAAGCCATGGAACTGCTGGTCAGCCGGCTGCAGAAGACCGAAACCAACGCCGAATTCCTGATGAGCATGAATCTCAAGTAGCGCCGCTTGCGTAGAGTACTCATCACGCTCCGCGTGATGAGCCGAAAGGCAGCGGTTTTCCCCCTGTGGGGCCCCATCACGCGGAGCGTGATGGCTACGACTCGCCGGCTTGGAAAACGGGGACAGGTCCAATTTGTGCGAAGCACCCTTCGGGCCGTTCCGGCAAATCGGACCTGTCCTCTTTTTCCCGCACCGCTGCATGGGTTGCCAGCCCCATGACCGCCATTCTCGGCATCTCCGCCTTTTACCATGACTCGGCCGCCGCCTTGGTCGTCGACGGCCGGATCGTGGCCGCCGTGCAGGAAGAGCGGCTCACCCGCAAGAAGCACGATCCCGACTTCCCCCTCCACGCCATCCAGTACTGCCTGGAAGAGGCCGGCCTGAAGCCCGAACAGCTCGACTACGTGGCCTTCTATGACAAGCCGTTTCTGAAGTTCGAGCGGCTCCTGGAAACCTATCTGGCCTATGCCCCGACAGGTTTCCGCTCGTTCCTCTCGATCGTCCCCTCCTGGCTCCATCAGAAGCTCCGCTTGCCGCGGGAGATCGGCCGTGGGCTGAAGCACAGCTACCGCCGGCGCTACGTCTTCACCGAGCACCACCAGTCCCACGCCGCCAGCGCCTTCTTTCCCTCGCCGTTCGACCAGGCGGCCATCCTCACACTCGACGGCGTAGGCGAGTGGGCCACCGCCGCTTGCGGCTGCGGCCGCGGAAACCAGCTCGCGCTCAGCGCCGAGCTCCGCTTCCCGCACTCGGTCGGCCTACTCTATTCGGCCTTCACCTACTTCTGCGGGTTCAAGGTCAACTCGGGCGAATACAAGCTGATGGGCCTGGCCCCTTACGGCGAGCCGAAATACGCCGACTTGATTCGCCAGAAGCTGATCGATCTGAAGGACGACGGTTCGTTCCGCATGGACCTCTCGTACTTCAACTACTGCCAGGGGCTGACGATGACCTCGCAGAAGTTCCATCGGCTCTTCGGCGGTCCCCCCCGCAAACCCGAAGACCCCTTGACCCAACGCGAGATGGACCTGGCCGCCTCGATCCAGAAGGTCACCGAAGAGATCGTGCTCCGCGCGGCACGCTACGTCCACCAACAGACCGGCATGACAAACCTCTGCCTGGCCGGCGGCGTGGCGCTGAACTGCGTGGCCAACGGGCGGATCCTCCGCGAAGGCCCCTTCGAGAACATCTGGATTCAGCCCGCCGCCGGCGATGCCGGAGGCGCCCTGGGCGCGGCCTTGTTCATCTGGTATCAACTCCTGGGCAACCGCCGTGAGGCTGCCCAGCCGGACGCCCAGCGGGCCTCGCTGCTCGGCCCCGGTTTCTCCGACGGGCAAATCCGCGACTTCCTGGACCACGCCGGCGCCAAGTACCGGTACTTCGACCACGAAGACCAGCTCTGCGGCTACGTCGCCGACCTGATCGCCGGCCAGAAGGTCGTCGGCTGGATGCAGGGGCGTGCCGAGTTCGGTCCCCGGGCCTTGGGCAACCGCAGCATCCTTGGTGATCCCCGCAGTCGAGAAATGCAGTCGTTGATGAACCGCAAGATCAAGTTCCGCGAGTCGTTCCGGCCCTTCGCCCCGGCCGTGTTGCAGGAGCGCGCCGCCGACTTCTTCCAGATCGGCGACAACCAGGACAGCCCCTACATGCTGCTGGTGGCCCCGCTGGCCGAGGACAAGCGCCTCCCCGACGACAACCCAACCGCCCAGGGACTGGACAAGCTCAAGGCAATCCGCAGCGTCGTGCCGGCGGTCACCCACGTCGACTACTCCGCCCGCGTGCAGACGGTAGACCCCCAGCGGCACGGGCGGTTGCACAAGCTGCTGAGGGCCTTCCAGTCCAAGACCGGCTGTCCGCTGTTGATCAACACCAGCTTTAACGTCCGCGGCGAGCCGATCGTCTGCACGCCCGGACACGCCTACCGCTGCTTCATGGCCACCAACATGGACGTGCTGGTGATGGAGAATTTCGTGCTGCTGAAGGAGGAACAGCCCGGCGGAAGAGAACACCCGATTGATGAGTACCTGGCCCAGTTCCAATTGGACTGAGCCGTGGCACACTATGACCCGTGGCCTACCACCCGATGGCACCGTGCGGCGTTTAGCGGGCGGGCTTGCCCGCCGTGGCGACCGCCCGTCGACTGGGCTGCGACGACCACGGCGGGCAAGCCCGCCCGCTAAACGTCTACTCACGAGCCGTCCGCGCCCAACCAGCGAAAAAGCCCGATGAACCTGATCCAAATCGACCACGACCCGTCGCGCCGCAAGTTGGCCGTCTTCGGCGTCTGCTGGCTGCTGCTCTGCGGCATCCTCGGGGCGATCGTGCTCAGCAGGACCGGCTGCGGGCCGGCCGCGGCGGCCATCTGGGCCACGGCACTGTTGGTAGCGGTGAGCGGCTGGATCGTGCCCAGGCTGATGCGGATCGTCTACCTGGGCATGGCCTATGCGACCCTACCCGTCTGGTTGGTGGTTTCACCTGTCGTCCTGGCGGTGGTATACTACCTCGTGCTGACGCCGACCGGTCTGCTGATGCGGCTGCTGGGCTACGACCCCATGCATCGCCGCTTTGACCGGGACGCCAAGACCTATTGGTTCCCCCGCGAGCAGCCCGACGACGTCAGCCGGTACTTCCGGCAGTTCTAGCAAGTTAGGCAATCGTCGAAGTGATTCGTTTATTGATCCTCAGAAAAGTAATGCCGCACCGCACAAATCGCCCAGGTTGCCAAGTCACGTGAAAACCAGGCTGAACCACGCAAACTGTGCATCCGTATACGACATTAGATATCTGAGGGTCAATAGCCGCCGCGGCCACGCGGTGGTGAGGTCAGCGGGGCTGCACCTCGCGAGTTGCCAGAATCACCAAATCCCTCGATTTTTCCGAGTGCGCTCCAATGGCCGACGAAGAAAGCCGTAGCGACGACCCCCAACAGCAGGCCCGGGAGTTCGAGCAACAGGCCGCCCAGCCCCAGATCGGTCTGCTGGCGGAGTTTGTCTACTTCCTGCTGCACAACAAGAAGTGGTGGCTGACGCCGATCATCCTCGTACTGCTGGCGGTGGCACTCCTGGTCTGGCTGGGCAGCACGGGCATGCCGCTGATCTACCCGGTGTAGGAACCAGATGGGCGGCCGGCCGGTCGCCACAATGGTCTTAGGAGGCGTGAAGGAACAACTTCACGGTATGCGACTACGGTGTCGCGACGGAGGCGACATGAACAACAGACTCTACTACGGGGACAATCTCGATGTCCTCCGGCAACACATTGCAGATGAGTCGGTGGATCTGATCTACCTCGACCCGCCCTTCAAGTCCGAGCAGAACTACAATGTTCTGTTTGAAGAGCAGAATGGCAGCCGGTCGGCCGCGCAAATCAAGGCCTTTGAAGACACCTGGCGTTGGGACGAAGCAGCGGCAATGGCGTACGAGGAAGTCGTGGAATCCGGCGGAAGCGCGTCGAGGGCCATGCAGGCCTTTCGCACGCTTGTCGGCGGGAGTAACATGCTGGCATATCTTTCCATGATGGCACCGCGACTTCTCGAGTTGCGGAGAGTCCTGAAGGCAACCGGCAGTATCTACCTGCATTGCGACCCGACCGCGAGTCACTACTTGAAGGTGCTGATGGATGCCGTTTTTGATCCTCGGAATTTCCGCGGTGAAATCATCTGGAAATGCACAAGCGCCCATAGCAATGCCAGACGACTCGGTAAGGTACATCAGACGATACTGTTTTACTCGAAGTCTGATCAGTTTACCTGGAATCCGATTTACATGCCTTACGAACAGGCGTATATCGACACGTACTACCGCTACAAAGACGAAGATGGCCGACGCTTTATGTCTGGCGACCTGGTAGGGCACAGAGGTGTAAATCCTGAATATGAGTGGCGGGGGATTGTCCGCCCTTGGCGATATCCAAAGCACCGCTTGGATGAACTAGATGCCCAGGGCCGGATTTTCTGGACGCGGAACAAGTTCCCCAGATACAAACGATATCTGGACGACATGCCGGGGATGCCCGCGCAGAGTGTCTGGACCGATGTACTTCCTGTGGTATCCTGGTCCTCGGAGCGCCTTGGTTATCCGACGCAGAAACCAGAGGCCCTGCTGGAACGCGTTGTCCAGGCCAGCAGCAACGAAGATCAGATTGTCCTCGACCCTTTCTGCGGGTGCGGGACGGCCATCGCGGTAGCGCAGAAACTCAACCGACGCTGGATTGGCATCGATATCACTCATTTGGCCATTACGCTCATCAAACACCGCCTCCGGGATGCTTTCGAGAAGGACATTGAGTTCGAAGTGATTGGGGAACCCGTTTCACTCCCCGATGCGGAAGCCCTCGCTGCCGAAGACCCTTGGCAATTCCAGTGGTGGGCGCTCGGCCTTGTCGGCGCCCGGCCCATTGAACAGAAACGTGGATCTGACCAAGGTATCGATGGTCGCCTCTACTTTCACGACGAGCCTCAGGGAGGAAAGACCAAGCAAGTAGTCTTCTCAGTTAAGTCTGGCAAACCTGGCGTCGCACACGTAAGGGACCTGCGAGGAGTGATCGAACGCGAGGAGGCTGCGATTGGAGTCCTGATCACAATGAAAGAGGCAACGAAGGAGATGCGAAAGGAAGCAGCGAGCGCGGGCTTCTATCATTCTTCATGGGGTGCCGGTGCAACGACAAAACACGCGCGGGTCCAACTTGTGACCATCGAACAACTTCTCTCAGGCAAGGCCATCGACATGCCGCCCTCCCGGGACCTGCGGACGTTCAAGAAAGCCCCCAAGGCGAAGCCAAATCCCGGCAGCGGGACGAAGAACTTGTTCCTGTTTTGACGAGGGCTCTGGAGCATGCCCAACATCTACCAAGGCGAGGTCGCGGCGTCGAAGGGACGCTTTGCGATCGTCGTCTCCCGGTTCAACCAGTCGGTTACCTCGCGGCTCTTGGACGGGGCGCTTCAGACGCTCATCTCCCACGGCGTGCCCGACGAGCAGATCGACGTCGCCTGGGTCCCCGGCGCGTTTGAAATCCCCACCGTGGCCGGCCGGCTGGCCGCCGGCGGACGCTACGTGGCGGTGATCTGCCTGGGGGCCGTGATCCGCGGGGAGACCACCCACGATCAGCACATCAACCGGGCCGTAAGCATCGCCCTGGCCCAGCTCGGCGCCAGCACCGGCGTGCCGGTCCTCTTCGGCGTGCTGACCTGCAACACCCTGGAGCAGGCCATCGCCCGCTCCGGCGGTGAGCCGTCCAGCAAGGGCAAGGACCGCCCCGACAACCGCCTGGGCAACAAGGGCGCCGACTGCGCCGAGGCGGCCCTGCAAATGGTCGACCTGCTGGCCAAGCTGCCATCCTAACTACCTCGACTAACGCGCATTCCTCACCAACACTTGACGTTGGGTCAAAGTGTGCCACTGTTCTGAAAAGACAGTCTTTCATCATTCCTGAGTGCCCCAGAGGGGGCATGATGACTGCTTCGCAGAAGCAGTGCAGCGCGCAACCGCTCAGCACTGCTTGCCTTACGTCAAGCAGTGGCACACTGTGGTGAGAAACGCGGGCTGGACATGCTGCTGCCTCTCTATTGGTAAGCCAGAATCGCCTCGACCAGGCCCTCGGTCGTGTACTGGGTCGCCTCAACCGCCGGCTCATGGCCCAACTGGCGGAGCGTCTCGGAGGTGACCGGGCTGATGCTGGCCAGCTTGCATCCTCGAAGCTGCTCGCCGAACATCGCCACCAGCGACCGGGCGATCGCCGAACTGGTCACGGTGACCCAGTCGATCTGCCCCGCAGACATCGCCGCGGCCACGTCTTCATCCGCCCGCTCTACGTCCGTGCTCGAGTAGACGACGATCTGATCCACCGCGGCCCCGGCGGCCGTCAAGCGCTCGGCCAGAAGCTCGCGGCCGCGGCTTGCCCGGGCCAGCAGGAACCGTGGAGTCGCGGTCGAGCCAACAGTTGGGCCGGCGGTTGAACGGACGCTGCAACACCGGCCAACCAGCTCGTCGGCCAAGGCCTCGGCCCGATACTCCCCAGGCACCAGGTCCGCTTGGAGGTGATAGCGGCGGAGTTCTTCGGCCGTAGCGGGCCCAATGGCCGCCAGCCTGACCTGCCCCAGCCGCCGCAGATCACCCCCACCCACCAACAGCCTCTCCAGCAGGTAGCGCACCCCGTTGGCGCTGGAGAAGACCAGCCAGTCGTAGCGGTCCAGTCGGGCCAGGGCGGCATCGACCGGGGCCCAATCGGGCGGCTCGCTGATGCGGATCGCCGGCTGAATCAGCACCTCCGCACCCAGTTCCTCAAACCGCTCACACAACGGCCCAGCCTGATCCTGCGGTCGCGTTAGCAGAATCCGCTTCCCGAATAGCGCCCGCGCAGCAAACCACGAGACTTCCGGGGCCAGCGAGACCACCTCGCCGACGATGATCACCGTCGGCTGGTGCGGTTTTCGCTCGGCAATCACTCGGGCCGCCGTCCCCAGCGTACAACGGATCGTCTGTTGATCGGGCCACGAGCACCGCCCCACGACGGCCACGGGCGTATCGGGCGGTTTCCCCCGGGCAATTAGGGCCTCGCTCCACTCTTGGGCCGTCTCCAGCCCCATGTAGAAGATCAGGGTCCCGGGAAACGCGGCCAACGCCCCGTAGTCGAGATGGGGCGCCGACCCGCCGCGCTGCCGCCGCGCGGTCACCAGGGCCAGCGCCGAGGCGTAGCGGCCGTGCGTGATCGGGATTTCCGCGTACCCCGCGGCTGCCAGCGCGGCCGTCACCCCGGGAACCGTCTCGAAGGCGATCCCCGCGGCGGCCAGGGCCTCGGTCTGCCCACCGCTGTGACTGAAGACCTCCGGGTCCCCTCCTTTGAGGTAGACGACCGTCTTGCCCTGTCGTGCGGCATCGACCATTCGGGCGATGATCTGCTCCTGCGACGTCTCTGCCCGGTCGCCCTGGGAGCCGCTCTGACCGAGGCAGACCACCTCCGCGGAGGGGCCAGCGTGACTGAGAATCACCGGGTTGACCATACAATCGTACAGGATCAGGTCGGCCCGCCTCAGACACTCGACTCCCCGGACAGTGATCAGCCGGGGATCTCCCGGCCCGGCCCCTACCAGGTACACCCTCCCCCCACGGCCGCGCTGAGGCTGGTTCACAGGCGAGGCTCTCCTGATAAGCACGGGCCGGATCTTTCGGGGCGGCCGCCCGGCCGCGACCTTCGTTCTGCATTCGGCGGCGTCCGGCAGAACCCGACTTGGGGTGCCGCCTCCGGCCGCACGGGCGACCACCGCCCGCGGGAGGCGTTGTGTCAAGCCGGCCACCTGCTAGAATAGTGTTTTGGCCAGTAGGTGAAAACGGGGGGGCAGGTAGGGCCGCGCCACTCCAGAGGCCTGCTGTCAACCGTCTACTCGACGCTGCGATCTTGGTCGACGATGGTATCCGACGAGAACACTGCTCAGCCCCAGGAAACTCAGCCTCGCCGGCGAGAACCCATCACCCCGGCCAAGCGAAAGCGGTTGCAGACGGCTTTCGAGCACGCCAGCAGGCAGATGGCGCAGGAGGCGTACGACTACGCCACCGAGTTGTTCGAGCAGTGTGTGCTCGGCGACCCCTCCAACCTGATCTACGTCCAGAACTACGTCGGCAACCTCCAGAAAAAGTACAATAACAACAAGACCGGCAGCAAGTTGGCCCAAATCAAGGTCCGCGGGGCCCGCGGTGCAGCCAGGAAGGCCCTCGGCCAAAGCCAGTGGGACGACGTGATCAAGCACGGCCTGAAGGCCCTGGCCGTCAACCCCTGGGACGTGCCCGCCCTGACGGTCATGGCCACCGCGGCGGAGAACTCCGGCGACGACGAGGTGGAACTCTACTACCTCAAGTGCGCTTTGGACACCAATCCCAAGGACCCCAACGTCAACCGCCAGTGCGCCCTTGCGCTGGCCACCCGCGCGCAGTTTGACCAGGCCATCGCCTGCTGGCACCGCGTCGAGCAGGCTCGACCCGGAGACGAAGAGGCCCAACACGAGATCGCTCGCCTGGCCGTCGAAAAAACGATCGTCAAGGGCGGATACGGCGACAAGGATGAGGCCAAGAAGCTCGCCGGCGACCGCAAGACCCAGCCCCAACTACCCCAACGCGACCTGACCACCGAAGAGAGGCTCCGGCAGAAAATCGACCAGCAGCGCGGCGAACTGACTGATTACCTCGAGCTGGCCCAGCTCGCCGTCAGCAAGGAGGACTACCAGGCCGCCGAAGAGATCCTGGCCAAGGCCTACGAGGTCTCGGGCGGCGACCCGGACGTCCGCGAACGCTGGCAGGACACCGAATTGCGCCATCTCCGGCAGAAGATTGCCCGGACCAAGGACGAACAAGAGAGAAAGAAGCACATCAGGGCCTTCCACGAAAAGGACCTGCTGGTACACCAGGAACGCTGTGAGCGCTACCCCCATAACTTCGGCTTCCGATTCGATCTGGCGCTGCGGTACCAGAAGATCGGGCAGTACAACGAGGCCATCCGCGAGTTCCAGCAAGCCCGAAACGACCCCGCCCGCAAGGGCCGCTGCATGTTGCATCTGGGCCAGTGCTTTGAGCAGATCAATCAGCACCGGCTGGCCATGACCCACTATGAATCGGCCGTCAAGGAGATCCCCGACCGGGAGGAAGAGCAGAAGAAGGAAGCCCTCTACCAGGCCGCAAAGCTGTCGATGACCCTGGACGATCTGGACACGGCCGAAAGACACCTGACTACGCTGGCCGAACTCGACTTCGCCTACAAAAACGTCTCCACCCTGCTGGACAAGATCTTAGAGTTACGCAAGAATATCTGACCGGTCTCTACAAAGGCCGCCGCCTCGGCCGTCCGCATAGCTTCCCAAAGTCCCTAAGTAACCGCAATCCTCCAAGAACATGCCCAATACCAAAAGCGCAGAAAAGCGACTCCGCCAGAACACCGCCAACCGGCTCCGGAACCGGTCGATCAAGCGGGTCCTCCGCACCCAATGCCGCAAGGTCCGCGAGGCCGTGGAAGCCGGCAACGCGGAACTGGCCGAGGCCGAGTTCCGTCTGGCCGCCAAGAAGCTCGACCGGGCCGGCGCCCGAAACATCATCCACCGCAACGCCGCCGCCCGCACCAAGTCGCGACTGTCCGCCAGGATCAGGGCCCTGAAGCCCCCAAAACCGGTTGAGGCCGGGTAGCGGCCAATAGCGAAGGAGTCCCGACCGTGGAAACCCTCTACAAAGACGCCGAGACCGGCTGCTGCCCCAGATTCGACCCCCAACCCTGGGACGAGAAAGAAGTCACCTGGGAGAACAGGCTGTTTCTGAAAGACCGCGTCCGCAGCTTCCTGCACATCCCGTTGAACTTCGGCCGGGTCATGGTCAAAAACATGGAGAGGATCGTCGCCGCCGACGCGCTGCCTCCAGAACCGCTCTTGCTCTCCGACGAGAACTCCCTGTGGGGGGCCGACGTCTACATCGGCGTCGCCAAAGAAGTGCCCGGGGCCGACATGCGGCGAATCTCCGGAACCTTCCTCACCAAGGTCTTCGAAGGTCCGTTCAAAGACGCCCGGAAGTGGTGCCAGCAGATGCAGGCCTACGTCAAGTCCCAGGGCAAAATCGCCAAGAAGACCTACTACTTCTACACCACCTGCCCCAAGTGTGCCAAGCACTACGGCAAGAACTACGTGGTCCTCGTGGCACAAGTCTGAGTCTCAAAACTCCACGTCCGCAGCCTCGAACACCGGTCCCTCCACGCAGGTCCGCCGGTAGTCCCATTGGCCCGATGGATCGCGAATCTTCGCCACGCAACTGAAGCAGATCCCGATCCCGCAGGCCATGGGCGTCTCCAGCGAAACCTGACACGGCAGGCCCAGTTCCCGGGCGATCTTGGCCGCCGCCGCCAGCATCGGCTCCGGCCCACAGCACACCAGCCGGCACCCCAGCGGCGACTCCTCCACCACCGGGGCGATCAGCTCGGTCACCACCCCGTGATGCCCGAGGGAGCCGTCGTCGGTGCTCAAGCGGACCTCCACCCCCGTCCGCTCAAAATCGTCCAGACCTGCCAGGTACTCACCGCTGCGGGCGCCGTAGCAGAGGGTGACCTTTTGGGCGCGAGGGACCTGCCTGGGCGGATCGCCGTAGGCGTGCAGGCCGAGGTACTCCCAGGCCAACGCTAGAAACGGCGTCTGCCCGATCCCCCCGGCCACCATCACCAGGTGTTCGGTCTCGGTGGGTGGAAATCCGTTGCCCAGCGGCCCCCATACCTCCAGCAGCGCACCCGGCTGCATCGTAGCCAGCCGCCGGGTCAGCTTGCCCACGATCAGGTACACGACCTCCAGGCCCGCCGGTTCCCCGTCGGCCCCCACCACCACGTCGTAAAGCGCCAACGCCCGGCCCAGCAGCGGATCGCTGCATCCAGCCAGCCGCAGCATCACGAACTGCCCGGGCACGATCCGCCGGGCGATCTCCGGACAGTCAAACCGCAGCCGGTAAGTGTCCCGGCCGATCCGGGTGTTCCCCTCGATGGCGACCGTTCCCTGCCAGGCACGGTCGGCATACGAAACGCAGTGGTGATGTTCGGTCATGGGCAGGAACCCCTCGTTAGCCGCTATCTGTCGAGCACGCAATACGGTAAGGCTTCTTGAAGCTGCTTTGCGCCTTCCTTGGTCACCCTCGTACCACGAAGGTTCACCCATCGAAGGTTGGGCAGCTTCGCCAAGTGTTGCAGTCCAGCGTCGGTGACCGGGGTGTTGTCTAGAGATAGCTGGCCAAGATCAGCGAGGTTCTTAAGGTGCAGCAACCCGGCGTCGGTGACGCCGGTCCCGTTGAGATCCAGGCGTTCGAGTCTGACGAGTCGCTTCAAATGCTCCAGGCTCACGTCAGTCACGTGAGTGTTCGTGAGCCCCAACTGCCGTAGCTCGGCAAGCTCGGCCAGGTGTTGCGCACCGGAATCGGTGACGGAGGTGTTGTCCAGCCATAGTGTGGTGAGCTTGTTGAGTTGCTTCAGGTGCTCCAGACCCGCGTCCGTGATCGAGGTGTCGATGAGCCACAACGTGGTGAGGTTGGTTAGGTCTTTCAAGTGTGCCAGACCACGGTCGGTTACCTGGGTGTTCGCGAGCGACAGGCTTTGGAGGCTGCTTAGCCCTTCAAGGTGCTTCAAACCGCCATCCGTGACCTGGCAATTGCCTAGTCCCAGATGCTGCAGACTCGTCAGCCCTTCTAGGTGCTCCAGGCCAGCGTCAGTAATCCGGGTATCGAAGATCTCGAGCCGGCGCAGACTCGGCAGTTCCGTCAGATGCTTCAGGCCGGTATCCGTGATCCGGGTGCCGCCAAGTCCGAGCTCGCGCAGATCGGCCAGTTGCTTCAGGTGCTCCAGGCCGACATCGGTGACCTGGCAATAGCCTAGTTCCAAGTGTTGCAGACGGGTCAGCTCTTTCAGATGCTTCAGTCCGTCATCAGTGACGCGAGTGTAATTCAAGTACAACGTAGTCAGGTTGCCAAAAGAACCAATGTCCACAAGGTCCGTATCCTCAATGGGAACGCCGGAGAAGTCTATTTCATTTACTTCGCGCACGTCACCTGGCAAGACTGGGAACTCGTACCTCACGTGGCCTTGCTGCTGAGCAGCAAACCTAGCCTTTGCCAGGAATCTGCACAGGGCTTGCCTTTTCCGGTGTTGTTCTAGCGGTCTGACCACAAAGCCCAAACCGAGGCTGAAGGCCGCCACCAGAATCATGAGGGTCCGCAGGCTGAATTGGAATCGGCGACGATAGGCCGCCCTGAAGAACCGCCAGCAGAGCCAGGCCAAGCCCACCGCGGATACGGCCAGCAGTACGCCGATCAAGGGGGCCCTGTAGCCCAACAGACACAACCACCACGCGCCCAGCGACACCAGCGCGATCAGCTCTACCACCAGCAGTACGCCCAGAAGAGTCCGCAATCTGGGTCGCAGTCCGCGGGGCTGCAAGTCCCAGGCAATCTTGTCGGTTTCGGGTGAGGTCATCGAATCAGTGCCAACGGCCAGCGCCTGCTGCAACTGCCGCAACGGCACACCACTCTCCACTATCCACTCTCCACTATCCACTCTCCACTCTTCCCGCCGCGCGGCGCAATGCCTGGAGTTCCTCTCCGCTAAGCCTGCGGCACCCGCCCGGCGGCAGATCACCCAGCCGCACGGGCCCCACCGCGATCCGCACCAGCCGCAGCACCTTGTGCCCCACTCGGGCCAACACGCGGCGGATCTCGCGGTTGCGTCCCTCCCGCAGCACCATCTCCAGCACGGTGCTCTCCTTCTGCCGCGACTTCACCCGCACCTGCTCCACCCGGGCGAGCCCCTCGGCCAACCGCACGCCGCGGCGGAGGCCGGCCAGGACCTGCTGGTTCGGTCGGCCGGCGACCAGCACGCGATAGGTCTTCGGCACGCCGTAGCGGGGATGCGTCAACCGGTTGGCCAACTCCCCGTCGTTGGTCACCAGGATCAGTCCTTCGCTGCTGAGATCGAGCCGCCCGATGCAGAACAGCCTCGCCCCGGCAGCCGGCACCAGGTCCACCACCCGCGGCCGGCCCGACGGATCCCGGCTGGTCGAGACCACCCCCGGCGGCTTGTTCACCGCGTAGCAGACCAGTTTGGCCTTTGGCAACGGCACCCCGTCCAGGCGGATCTCTTGCCGGGCGGGTTCGACCTTGGTCCCCAGTTCGGTGACCACTCGGCGATCGACCTCGACCCGGCCGGCCGTGATCAGCTCCTCGCACTGTCGCCGGCTGCCGATGCCGGCCGCTGCCAGGACCTTCTGGAGCCGCTCGCCGGCGGCGCGCGGAACACCGCCGCGCGGCCGGTCAGCCGGGCGACGATTCTTGGGACGTGAACGAGCGGGCATCTCGGGGCACCATCGGGGCGACGGATCGGGCCGGTCCTCACCCCCGATGATAGCTTCCGCCTCGACGATTCGACAGCCCGGCGACGAGTTGGAGCGCCCCAGGCCGGTCAGGCGTTGTTGGGAAATGACTTGGCCAATTGCGACGATGTAGGAGGCGTCTCCAGACGCCGATTTGTCCGCGGCTTAGAGGCTATCCGAGAAGTGTGAAGCAACAGTCCCCTCTCCCTCTGGGAGAGGGTTAGGGTGAGGGCCTGCTGACCCAAAACTGTCTATTCCGTTTGCGTGGTTTCGCCAAGCCCTCACCCCCTGCCCCTCTCCCAGAGGGAGAGGGGAGACTTTTCGGACAGCCTCTTACTGCTTTCCTCGGCGACTGGAGTCGCCTCCTACAACTTTCCTCGGCGACTGGAGTCGCCTCCTACAACTCCGCGATTTGCACAACCTATTTCCGTGCGGACGGTTACCGCCGCCACCAATTCCAGGGAAGCCACTGCGAACGAGATCGCATCGGGTCCAGCGGCGGCTGCACCCGCAGGACCTCCGCAGGGGGTTTGTCGTACTCCAGTGGACGGCCGCCGACGATCTTCGGGCCGGGTTCGTTCTGCGGATACGGGTCGAATCGCTGTGCCTGGCTCTGCTGGTACTCGGCCGGACCCGGGTGGAGCCAATTCGGAGGGGTCGTACTTCGGCAACCGGCACTCCCCCCGGCAAGGACCATCCCCAGCAGCACAAACCACACCGTCTTCATGGAAATGCTCCCTACCGCTTCGAGAACCAGCCGGTCCCGGTCAATCGGGCGGCGGATTATAGGCGCTCACCCACACCGAGAAAAGGTGAGTCTCGCCCAACGCCCGTCCGACCCACCCCACAGAAGAGATCGACTGTGCAGGGTCCGACACATAAGTCTATTCGCCACAAGGTGTTAGTGAGCTAGACTGAGGCGAGTCTGTGGTGCCGCCTATGGCAAGTAGGCATCCAGTAGGACCACGTTGCCTTGCGGCCTGAGCTCGACTCGCCTCAGCGCGGCCGGCAGCAGGACTGTCCCGCCGGGCGGGATCGCCGCGCCCGTCGGGTCCCCCGCGACCTGCAGCAAGCCGTCCAGCATCGAGATGATGTGACACCGCCGGTCACCGCCGGCCGGCTGTGGTGTATCGAACTGCCAGCGGTCTAGGACAAACTTGTCGCACTCGACCAACCGGCTGACACCTGGGCGACCCGTCTCTTGCGGCTGCTGCGGCCCGACTGGCCCGAGGTCATAGTCCACTGCCTCCAGGCCCTGCTCGACGTGCAGTGGGCGGGGCTTGCCATCGGGACCGAGGCGGTTCCAATCGAACAGCCGGTAGGTGGTATCGCTGGCCTGCTGGATCTCGGCCACCAACAACCCCTCGCCCAGCGCGTGGACCGTCCCAGCCGGCAGGAAGACGCAATCGCCGACCGCCGGCTGGAACTGATGCAGGAGTTGCTGGCACGTCCCTTTGCGAATCGCCTCGGCCAGGGTCTCTCGGCCGACGCCGGGCTTCAACCCGACATAGATCGTGCTCTCCGGCTCGGCGGCCAGCACCACCCAAGCCTCAGTCTTCCCCAGATCGGGGGGCATAAGTCGGGCGGCCCGGGCATCGTCGGGGTGGACCTGCACCGACAGCGTGCGGCAGGCGTCCAGGAACTTCAATAGGAGCGGAAAGCGGTCCTGAGGGTGGTGTCGGCCCAACAGCTCTCCACCCCGCTCGCAGACCAACTGCCCGAGCGTGACGCCGGCCAGGTGTCCCCACTGAACGACGCTCTGGTCCGGGCCGCGGTCGCAGATTTCCCAGCTCTCCGCGTAATCGTCCTCCGGGCCGATCGGCTTGCCCAGCAGGGTCCCCAGCCGGCGCCCCCCCCAAATGTACCGGCGGAAGAGTGGCCGAAAGCGCAACGGATACAGAGCGTCCATCGGGGCATTACCTCCGATTATCGCGGGAACTGGTGGTCCCCCAAAGTGGATCTGACTGGTGCCAGGGGCAGCTCGTCTGCCCCTGATCCGGCAGTGGCGGACGAGCCACCACTGGCATCCAACACGTCAGACCGGCCTTGGCAGACCATTAGTGGTCGCCCCATCATCGACGATTCGCCCGGTTGTTGCCACCACTGCTGCCCAACCACGGTGATCGCCGCTGCTCTAGTTCGTTGCCGGCCGGCCGCCGCGGTGCTATTATGGTCTGTTTGCCCCGCGATGTGGCGGGGCGGCTAATCGCGGTTTGAAGGCTGCGGTCCGCCGATGGGCAAGCGAAAGCGCACACGAGAACAGTACGACGAAGACCTCTTCAAAGGCACCACCATGACCTTCGGGGAACACCTCGAAGAGTTGCGGATGTGTCTGTTCAAGGCGCTGTTGGGACTGGTGGTCGGTTTTCTGATCGGCCTGGCGCTGGCGCCTCCGGTGCTCAGGCAGGTCGAAAGGCCGCTGAAAGTGGCCCTGAAAACCTATTATCAGGCCCAATCGCAAAAGAACCTGAGGAAGACGTTGGACGAGCTGAGGCAGGTGGGCTATCCGCTGCCCGAGGATCCCGACGAACTGGAGGATTTCGTCGCCGCCATGAAGCTCGAAGACGGCACGCAACTGAGCGAACTGAAGTTCGAGAAGGTCTACGTCAACCCGCCGGAATTGCTGCTTCGTCTGAAGAGCGCTTGTCCGGAGCAGTTCCAGCGTGTGCCGATGCCGCAGGGCAATCCAGGGACCGAATCTGACCAAGTGGGCCTGGTGCCGTTGTTCATCTGGCGCCCGATCGAAACGGACGTGCGGGTGACGAGCCTCGGTGTGCCCGAACCGTTCGCGATGTACATCAAGGCGGCATTCGTGGTAGGGCTGCTGATCTCCAGCCCCTGGGTCTTCTACCAGATTTGGGCGTTCGTGGCTGCCGGGCTGTATCCGCACGAGAAGCGGTACGTCCACATGTTCGTGCCGTTCAGCGTGGGGCTGTTTCTGGCGGGGGCGGCCCTGGCCTTCCTCTTCGTCTTCCCGCCGGTGCTCGGTTTTCTGTTCTACTTCAACGACAAGTTGGGGATCGCCCAAGACATCCGGATCACCGACTGGCTGGGGTTCGTGCTGATCATGCCGCTGGGTTTTGGGGTCGCCTTCCAGTTGCCGCTGGTGATGCTTTTCCTGGAGCGGATCGGGATCTTCCAGGTACAGAGCTACTTGTCGCACTGGCGGATCGCGATCCTGGTGATCTTCACGCTGGCGATGATCCTCACGCCCTCCGGGGATCCCTACAGCATGTTGCTGATGGCGATTCCCCTGACGGTGCTGTACTTCGGCGGCGTCCTGCTCTGCAAGTACCTGCCCCGCCCCCACAGCCCGTTCGACGAACTAGAGGATTAGCACGCATGTTTCACGACAGTGTGCCACTGCTTGGCGTAAGGCAAGCAGTGTTGAGGGGTTCCGCCCCGCACTGCTTCTGCGAAGCAGTGGCACACCGCCCCGGGGCCAGATGTCCAACCTCAGCGACCGTAGTCACATGCTTCAGAAGGTGACAATCAGGTCGGTGCCCCAGAGGAACTGGTCGAGTTGGCCGTGATCGTCGAACGGACCGTCGGACACCGCCACCAGCGGATCGACCCAGTCCCAGCGGAGTTCGCTGCGGACGATCACGTTCCCGTTGGGCGTCCATCTCACCCCCAGTGCGATCTCCTGCCAATGGGACGGAACCCCGTTGAGCAAGATCCCTCTAGGCGGGCCCCCGGCGGCATTCACGTCCGCCACCCGCACGCCGTCGTCATCGGCGAACCATTCGTACCGCAGACCAACGCTCCAGCGCGGATTCAGTTCGTAAAACAGGTAGTTGAGGATGCCGTACCACTCGGCGTCCTGCGTTCCGGCTCCGGCGGCGTTCTGTTCCCACGCAGTGTCGAGCTGAAACACGTACTGCAATCGGTCGGTCAACACCCGCGTGAAGACGAGACTGAAGAGCGTACGGTTACTCAGTCCGGCAGGATCTTCGTCACCCGTCGTCAGGCCGAGCCCCAAGGTGGTCCTCTCGTCCCAACTGGTCCAGTCCAGCCGGCCCAGGAAACCCAGGTCGTCGTTGTTGTCCTCCCAGTTGTTCCAGCCGCGGTCGAAGCCGGCCTTTAGCGACCAGCTTCTGCTGAGGTCGTACATGAACAGCACGCCGGTATGGGTAAACGGCTCGCCGTATTGGTGGGTGTACGTGTGCGAGTAGAAGAAGTTGTCCGGGGCCGTCACCACTTCATAGCCCATGATCGTGTAAAAGTGCCCCACGCGGACCGTCAGGTCGTTATAGGCCAGGTCCAAGTAGAGCTGCGGCAGGCCGGCACCGTAGAACCGCTCGCTCAGGTTCCAGTCGTCCTCCAAGCCGCGGGCAACAGTGAAGCGATGGTCCGTGCCGTAGATCAGGTCGACCCGGCCGCCGACGTCCCAGCCGTAGCCGCCGGTGTCGGCTGCCCGCTCCGCGTACAGGTAGAGCTGGTTGAGCTGGTATTCGTTGGAGCGGTCGTTGAAGGTGACCGGCCCGTTGAAGCGATTGCCCGGGTCGTCGGGATTGAAGGTGATGCCCTGATCGAGCCAGCCGCCGACGGAAATCCCGCGGCGAGCCAGGAAGCAAGGTTGGGGCAGACGCCAACGGTCGCAGCCGCACGAGCACTGCCCGCACGAGGGGTCGTCGCAAGTGTCGCAGGCCTCGCTGCACCCGGCTTCCTCGGAGGATGGCCGTGCGGCCCCCGGCGCCGGCTGGTCGCTGGGTGACTCGCCGGCCTCCTCCTCCGACGAGAGGGAAAGATCACGGCCGTCCTCAAACGCCGTTTGGTAAAAAGATCTCGGCTGGCGCAGACCCGGCGCCAAGTGCTCGTCCGCTGCGGCCCGGCCCCAGAGGACGACTCCGAACAGGCCGGCGGCAATTACCCAGTTCGTGGCTTTCATGATGGACGACTCCTTCGCTAAGTGGAAGCTTGCCGTTGGAGTGCCGCCGGGTCGACGACCATGGGGAGTCGTCGTTGGGGGACGAGGCAAGGACAGCACCCCGCGTTGGCCGCCGCCGCACCGCCGGCGGCTGCTCACTGCAATCCTCTTATCGGACCACCCGGCGATGGTAATTGACCTGAAAGGGCGCAAAAGAGGCACGATCGGAGAATCCGGGGATACTGGGCAGAAGGGCTGTGACGGCTGCGAAGACCCTACGCCCGCAACGCCGATCCGCCGGGAGAACCACGCCCGCGTCACCGGCTCAGGGAGCTGAAGCCCCGGTGTCCAAGTCCTGGAACAGGGCGTCGACAAACGACGCCGGCTCGAACAGGGCCAGGTCTTCGGCCTTCTCGCCCACGCCGATGTACTTGACCGGCAACCCGACCTGCTGGCGGATCGCCACCACCACGCCCCCCTTGGCCGTGCCGTCCAACTTGGCCAGGACAATACCCGTGCACTGGACCGCGTCGGTGAAGTGTCGGGCCTGGCTGATGCCGTTCTGGCCCGTGGTGGCGTCCAGCACCAGCAGGATCTCGTGCGGGGCGCCGGCGATCTGCTTGCCCAGCACGCGATGGATCTTGCTAAGCTGCTGCATCAGCGTCCGCTGAGTCTGCAACCGCCCGGCCGTATCCACAATGCACACGGCGGCCTCGGTCTCCAGTGTTCGTGCGACTGCCCGATGGGCCACGCTGGCCGGATCGCTGCCCTGCGGCCCGGTGACGATCTCCGTGCCCAATCGCTCGGCCCAGACGGTCAACTGTTCTCTGGCCGCCGCGCGGAAGGTGTCCGCCGCCCCCAGCACCACCCTCTTGCCGTCGGCCTGGAACATGTGCGCCAGCTTGGCGATGGAGGTGGTCTTTCCACAGCCGTTCACCCCCGCCACCATGATCACCGTAGGACCGCTTTGGGCGAAAGCGATCGGCGCAGCCGGCTGCGCCAACAACGCCTTGAGCTTCTCCTTGATCCGCTCCAGGACTTCCTCCATGCGGACCACACGTGCGCGGAAGCTGGTGCGGATCTCCTCGATCGTCTCTTGCGACGCCTGCACGCCCATGTCGGTCTTGATCAGCGTGGCGAACAGCTCGTCCAAGAACGCCTCGTCAACCAGACGGCCCTCACCCTTGAAGAGGTCCCGGATGTCAGTGTTCAGCAGTTGCGTGGTCTTCTTCAGACCTTGCCTGAGTCTGTCGAAAATGCCCATGGGAGGGATTGAGGGATTAGGGATTGGGGATCAGGGATTGGCGAGTGGGGGTCGGGAGTTAGTGTCCTGATGGGGCCGGGTGCCATGCCCACGCTCAGAAAAAGGGGACAGGTCCAATTTGTGCAAAGCACCCTCCGAGCCGTTCCGGCAAATTGGACCTGTCCCCTTTTTTCGGGCATGTCCGCAAGTGACGGCAAGGCCAGGCAAGCTTGGCCGTGGCACCTGTCGCTACTGCTCACCGCCCACGGCCTTCTGTTGACCGTGCATCAGCCGGTCGAGGATGCCGTTGACGAACTGGGCCGACTGGGCGGAACCGAACCGCTTGGCCAGCTCGATCGCTTCGTTGATCGCCACCCGGTCCGGCGTATCGGAGTAAAGGATCTCATAGGCCCCCAAACGCAGTATGTTACGTTCCGTACCCGCCATCCGCTCCAGGCTCCAATTGGCGGCGGTCTGCTCGATCAACCGATCGAGCTGCTCCCGGTGGCGGTGCACGCCGCCCACCAGCTCCCGAGCGAACTCCACCAGGCTCGCCGAACCTAGCCGCCGCTTCAAGAGCGCCTCGTCAAAGGCCGGATCGCCCGGCGGATTCAGATCGTCCTGGTAGAGGACCTGAAACGCGACTTGTCGGGCTCGACTCCGCCGGGCCATCAGTAGCATCCGCAATCAAGGTCCGAGGGCTGAAGAGGTTCCCAGACAGGATACCACGATTCCGGGAGGGACGGCATAGCCAGCCCCATTTTAGAGTTTGCCCACTTCGGGCCAAGCACCCAGCCTGCGAGTATAAGGCGGCACCTTCCGGGCAGCACCTCAAGTCTGTTGCCGCAGGGTCGTCCAACTGAGGTAACCCAGAATGGCCGAGCAGACAATGAAGCCGGCGTCCATCAGCCAGCTTGTGC
>Ga0315291_10001116_pt1 | contig 35820 bp, 29 predicted proteins | sample YL17G12_20_MG_FD_203070 | JGI IMG/M metagenome (GOLD analysis project Ga0315291, IMG submission 203070) | Sediment microbial communities from Yellowstone Lake, YNP, Wyoming, USA - YL17G12_20 | ecosystem: Environmental > Aquatic > Freshwater > Lake > Sediment | place: USA: Wyoming | collected...
TCGACGACGGGAGGTTCGTTGTCTATGTACTGGATGCCGTTTTTATGCACCCGGACGGGAACCTGCTGGCCGCCGTTTATATCGGCCGTCTCGACGACCACCATCCGCTCGCCGGAATCGGTGTTGTACTGCTCCAGTATTTCGCCGTAATCGACCTGGTAGTAGCTCTTGTCGTTCTCGTACTTCATCGGGAACTCGATGCGGCAGTCCCGCAGGTTGAGCTGGGCCCCCGTCTGATTGAGCGTGTTAAACACGTTGCTCGTCACGTCGTTGTACGGTCCACCCTTGTTCTTATCGTTCAGCGGGAGTTTCCTGTTGAACGTGCCCGGGAGCGGATCATTCTTTGTGGAAACCTCGTTCCTCGGCTGGATCTCGGGATTGTCGGGGTCCTGGGTCGTATACCCGTTGTCCTGCTCCATCCACTGAAGGACGGGCCGGTTGTAGCGGTATTTAAGGTAGCCATTCACCGGAGGGTCAGCCGTGGCTCCGACCTCGAGGCCCGCCCAACCCGGGATGGACCACTTGGTGTTCGTGTCGCCTTCTGTCCCCGCGAACCCCCAGTTGACGAGACTGCCGTCATCGATGCTGAGCATCCGGAAGCCGCCGTACTTGTTGCTCTTCTGCGTAGTGCCAGGGGTAAGCAGGTTCTGCACTCCGTTTTCGGCGACCGGTACCTCGCAAGCGGCGGTGTTTATGGCTACCACTTCTCCGCCGCCGTCATACCAGCCGTTACCCCCTCCTACCCAATCGCTGTGCGCGTGGCCGGACGCCTCGAAAGCCACTTTGTATTTCCTCATGAGGTACACGAGCGCCTGCGAGCCTTCGCCCTGACCTCCGGGGTACGTAAAGAGCCCGAACATGTCCGGGTTCTCCCACATGTCCGGCTTTCCGTCCGAATTCAGTTTGAACGGGTCGTGGTGCATGAACGCGCCACGGAGGCTTTTGCCCATATTCTTTTTAAGGTTATCGCGTATCCAGCCGAGCTCCCCGGAATATTGGTCGGGTTTTTTTATTCCCCACAGCAGGTCGGGGGCAAAAGCCGGCGGAGGATTAGCCGGGTCTGGCAATGGGTTCTTATCCCAGGTATCGCCATTGCCGCGGACCTGGCCGTGCCACTTGTGCGGGGTGATGATCGTGAGGGGTAGAGGGATAATAAACTTGGTCAGATCCACCAGGAAGCCGCTTCGGTCCTTGTAATCCCTGTTGAACTCGGGGATCAGGAAAGCGATCAATCCCCCCACGCCACCGCCGTAGTTCCAGGGCGCCGGAGGCGGGTCCCCGATTCCGACGGTGTCAAGCTTGTCCCAGTCCATGGTGTTTATTCCCAGGAAGTGGTAGTTCCCGTAATCCCAGGAGTAATAAAGCGGCCCGAAGAGGTCCTGCCAGATCTCCTGCCCGTCGTCGTGGTCCAGGACACCCTGGACGGAGCCCGTGCCAGTGTCCGTATGCTTGTCCCAGTTATGGCCATCGTGGTTACCGGGGACCAGGAATATCGGCACATTCAGGGCCAGCAGTTCTTCGTACCACCATGGATACTCGAACCTGTATTCGGACCCGACGTGCCCGGACCCGCTCGAACCCAGATAGTCTGAGCCGTTGGGGAACGTGCTGAAGTTGTGCTGCGTGAATACGGAATCGCCGGTAAAAACGACAAAGTCAGGGTTGATGAGGCTTATCTCCTGGAGCTGTTCCTGAAGGTAGATGGCCCCCTCGTTCTTTTTTCCATCACCGTCTGTGTCCAGAGGGATGTTCTGTGCCCCATGCAGGCCGTCGCGGTTGGGAGTGCCGGGCCTGGGCTCCCGAAGCTCGTTGCTGTTGTAATCAAGGTTGCCGGTACCGTCCCCACCGTTCTGGACTTCCTGTCCGAAGACGTGGGAGTCGGTTATCTGGATTATGTTCGGGTCCTTTTTAAATTCCTTGACGACCTGCAGTGCGTGCGGCTGCTGGTCGTTCTGCAGGTCATGGCTCCAATCTGTGTCTTTGGGGGCCCAGTCTCTGTAATCGGGCGCCACCTGGTCCAGGTCGGGCAGGTACTGGATGTGAAGGTCGTAAAGATCGAACGGAACGCTTCGGGGGACACTGACGGTGATTTCCTCAACGGGGAAGGGCTTCTGTTCGAACACGACCGGCCAGCGGCTGCTGGCCGCCCTGTCGATTTTTGTCACAGCCAGTTGGCGACTGTTGACAACGGTATGTACAGGGTTTTCGTAAGTCCCGTAACCGTAGTCACCAGAGTCATACCTGTACCAGTCCTTCTCGATAGTAGCAGGTGAACCGTCGTAGTGCTGGACGTTCGCCGCAACAGACGTGGTCACCCAGACTTTCCAGTCGTCCACGTCCGACTGCGGCGGGATCGCAGCAGGATTCGCGGTCGCGTCACCGAATCGCCAGTCCCACTCGACAGTCAGCGTATCCCCGCGGGTCACGATAGACGGGTTCCCGAAGGTGGGATAGATGATCTGGTTCACCATCTTTCCTACCTCGGGCAACGAACCGGCACCTTTCCAGTGGCCTACGTCCGCGTGCGCCCGGCTAATCGGCAGCGAGCCTGCCGCCATCGACAGGGCAAACACCGCGACGATAATCACACTGCATGTCTTCAGTCCAGCTTTGTCCCTGACTTTTTTCATCAGTGCCCCCCGCATAGACATTAGTTTCACTCCTTCTCCAGGCAGGCCATACCCTGTCCGGCTTTCCATTGCAATCGCTTTGCCCTCGTCGCTCCTATATCAGTCCAGTGATTCCTGTAAATAAAAAAACCGGCTTGTAAGCCGGTCGGTTTCACCATTGGCTCGGCAGGGATACTGGTGACCAGATCTAAAACCCTGCTTCTCAGCCCCCGGGTAAATCAAGGCTAATATTTGTTTTTTTCTACACCAATCTCGGGAACTTCTCCAGTTCTCCTTCTCTGCGAAATTTATAACGTTTTTCTGCCGGTTAAGTTACTACCGGTACAGTTTATTTAAGTAGTGGCATAAATACTAATCCATCGCCTTTTCAGATGTCAATCATTACGCCGATCTCAGTCGCTTTCTTCGAAAATACGCTGCATCTCGGGCGGAATGTCCAATTCTGCCGTTCCGGCGGAGCATTCCGGTATAGCCGTGACAAGGTTGTGCATCCTTTCATAGGGGATGCTCACGAACACGATGTCTTTTTCGTACTTCTGCATGCGCCTCGCCGTCCAGTCACCCATGGTCAGGTTGCTATTGCCGCTCACGATCGGATAAGCGATCGCCGAGTGACAGAGGGAGCCTGCGAGTTCTATCCTTGGTGGTATCCCGTCCCAGTAGTGGTCAAGCGAGATAAGCCTGCAGGCCTGCTCGGCGTTACAGAGGAACACGGCAAGGTCGGGACACGCCTCCATTTTTTCCAGCGGCCCTATCAGTATCCGGTCGCTCAGCCCTGTCGGCGGCTTTGCGGTGAGGTCCATCATGCGCTGGAAGGAGACTATCGAGTGGGTGAGCTTCTCGCCCCTGGTCAGGAATTTCTGCAGGAACCTGCGCCCTTCCCCGGAGGGCTGATCGACCAGGCCGCAGTGCCAGGATCCCCCACCGCATGCCGACGTCTCCCTGTCCAGCACTAACGAGTCTCCGGCCGCCGCGAGTTTCAGCGCGCGGCAAACCCAGGCCTTCTTTGGCTTTCTTACTTCCACCGGGTCGTTGGTGAACGTAACCGCCACCGGCTTGCTCACGAGGCCAAGTACTTCAACAAGCGTCTTCGACTGTTCGATCCATGCTGTTTCCATGCTCACCCACCTCCACGGTCGCGTCGAAATCTGAACGAGAGCCCCGGCTGCCGCCAACTCCTACTGGATCTTTCCGTTCAGGATGAGCCAGGCGACTGTATCGGCCAGTCCTTCCCGGGCATCCGCGTATTTGAACTCGAAACCCAGGTCCCTGATCTTCTTGTTGCTGATCCATATTCCCAACGTGAGGTAGTCCAACTGCCCCATGTCGAGTACCCTGCTGCGGGTGTATGAAGGGAACGTCTTTTCCAGCCAGAGAACCAATCTGCCTATGGCGACGACCCCGTTCTTCCACAGGAGAAGCGGGATGCCCGGGATGAAATAGATCCTCCTGCCCAACAGCTTGACGGCCGACTCTATTGCTTCCCGATGAGTCAGGAGGCAGCCGTCGCCGACGTTGTAATCCTCTCCGATAGTGTCAGGCCTCTCTGAAAGGAATACTGCCGCACGGGCCATGTCAAGGGCGTGTACGTTTCCACCGAAAAGAAGGAATCGGCTTGCGGCTGGATACGCGGTGAGCAGACCTTCAGATAAAGCGATTATCAGCCCTGTCACCCCGTAATATGAACCGGGACCATAGATGGGAGCGGGCCTTACAACCGTTACGGGGAGGCCTTTCTCACGGTGACATCTCCACACGATCTGTTCCTGCTTCCACTTTGACCTCGAGTACTCGTTGCTGAAATAGGTCCCGGTCGGAGTGTCGCCTGCGGTATTTTTCGGGGTTGAGCGGTCCTCGGTCATCGGCTGGTTTGTCGGTTTCCTGGCAGGACGCTTGAAAGTGCCGTCTTTCTTCCATGGCCTGACAAGCTGGTTCCACAAGAATTCCTTGACCGAGAGAAAAGGCCGGCCCTCGAGGTATGACCCCGGGAAGTTCGAATGGCCATAGATCCCGCACGTCGACCAGTGGATCATCCTGTCGATGCCGCCCTCGAGCGCGGCTTCCAGCAGGTTCGTTACGCCGTGAATATTGATTCTCTCCAGCGCTTCCCACGGGGCGGAGTAGTCGTAAAGTGAAGCCGTATGGAAGAGGCAGCCGACGTCGCCTTTTTTAAAAAGCGGTACCAGGGTCTCCTTCTTCGTAAGGTCCGCAGGCACCCACTCGACCCTGTCCCGCTCGTAGTCGACATCCAGTATCTGCCTGAACTCGACCGACTGCGGGTCGTCGTAGGCTTTCTCGAGGTCTGTGGCCCTGACTTTCCTTCCCTTCTCCAGAAGATGCTTCACGAGGTAATTGCCGGAGAAGCCACATGCTCCTGTCACCACGTCTACTTTCATTATTACCCCCTGGTCCTGAAATCGACACTCCCCTGAAGCATCCGCAAACCGGGGTCAAACAGCTCTTTGCGTAAACTATGGTCAAAGCTTACTCGGCGCAAAGAGCTGTTTGACCCCGGTTTGCGGTTTGACCCGCGTGCAGGGCTCAAACAATACATCAAAACGACGTCTTTTTCACCCTCAGGCCTTCGTGGTCGATCCTGACAGGGATAACCCTGACACCGCCTCCCGACGAAGACAGCCTTTCGATCATTCCTTCTATGGAGCTGGTTTCTTCACCGGCAAGCACCGTCAACGAGCCGCCTGTACCGCCGGCACCGTTCACTTTCCAGCCAATGGCACCACGCCCCCGGGCTGTCTCTATGGCACTGTCGGCTTCGGGGGAGATGATTCGGGGATGGAGCGACCGCTGGCATTCCGTGTTCTCGATCATGAGGTTCCCGTACCGGAAGAGGTCTCCATCGGCCAGAGCCTTCCGGCCCATAGACGGGAATTCCCTGAGCGCCGCGAGGTGCGCCGATCCGCTCCCCTCGGCAACCAGCTTCTGGATGACGGCTTTATGGACATCGGTCGATTTATGGGCCGTGCCCAGGTAAACGAGGACAAGTCGCTTCTCGAGTTCCTCGATGAAGGCCTGGTTCAACTCGAGCCTGGAAACGCTGGCATCCGGGTACTGGTGAATATCTATAAAGCAGACGCCCCCGTACGTCGCACACACCTGGTCCTGTATGCCTGATTCCCATCCCAGCCGCTCGGTCTCCACCCGGTGGGCGGCCTTCCACACGGACTCCCGGTCCAGCCGTTTTTCGGTCATGGCGTCGAGGGCGCCGATCAGAGCCACGGTGACCGCCGCGGAGGTGCCGGTTCCGCATCCCGCCGGGATCCTGGAGCTGATGACGGCTTCGGCGGCAACGTCTCGGGGCACATTCATGGACGCCACGGTGGCTTCGAGCAGGGGGTGGCGCCCAAGGTCCGGATTATCCGGATTGAAGCTGTACCTCTCGCCGAAGTCCCGGACGTCGATGGTGAATGCCTTGCGGCGAGGCGGCCTGCTCGTGGTCCAGGCCAGGCGGCAGTCAACCCCCGGTGAGACGGCTACGGAAAGCACTCTTCCATGACCCGAGAACCACGTGTCCGTCCAGCCGCCGAGATCGTTTATCCTGACCGGCGCCCGGCTCTCGACCGCGCTGCTTCCAGTGCTTGTTATCAAAGACATCAGCCTGCCCGTTCGTTGGCGCGGGGGTTGATCCACAACCATATTCTAGATTAACTGGCAGCGCGAGTGCTCGCGGTCCCACGGAGCATAAGTGCGCGCTCTGTGGCAAGAGAAGAGATCTGCGCTTACACCAGGCGGTCCCACGGTTTTTCAGGCCTGGTTCCCGCCTATCATCTGGACGACGATCTCCGCGTCAATGTGCCTGATGATATCGGCCAGCAGGTCCGGCTGTTCCTGGAGCATTCTCTTGAGAGTCTCTTGAGGCATCGACTGCAGGAGACGGGCGAACAGTTCCGGGTTCTCGTTGACCATCTTCGCGAGCACCTGTGGTTCGATAGAACCCATGAGCCCGATGACAAGGTCCGGGTTGGATGCTGCTGTCCGGGCCAGGAACTCCGGTTCCATCTGGTTCAATGCCAGGTTCAGAAAGTCGGAATCCACGGCTGCTACGGCTTTCTCCTGCTTCTTGTTCTTAAACACGATAACACGCCTCCCTAGGTCCTGTAGCGGTAATACAGATACGGCAGCTGGCGGAAGAAGTCGTACATGAATGGCCTGTAATCACCTTGAGACATGTAGTGGTGAGCGGCGCCGGCCATTACTAACGCGAGTCCGTATAACGGTAGCATGACCGCCAGCAGAATTCTCATCGCTCCATCGCCGGCCAGGATCCTCAGCAGGCCGAAAAAGAGGAACATCAGGAACAATCCGGTGCCTGAAACGTACAGGAGGGTTGAGACAACCTTTCTGTAGTCGGGTTCGGCCAGCCGGGCCGAGACCGCGCCGGTTATTGCCAACACCAGGAAGCACCCCAGCATTATGTACTGCGCTGAGTACAGCCGGTCGCCAGCGCTGAACCATCCGCCCATTGCGCCCATAACTATCAACCCGAGGCCGAACAGGACCAGTAAAGCTGTAACAAGCCGGGCGGCCGGTTTTCTCATCTTTTCCGCCTCCCGTTCATGTCACCCATCACCAGGTCGGCCGCGATCATGCCGCTGCATACCGCGCCTGGCACCGAGCCGCAGTGCGTACTGGCTCCGCAGAGATACAGATCGCGAATGCATCGCGAACGATTGCTCGGGCGGAAGAGCATCTGGCTCCAAATCGACATGGAGAACGCGTAGATGCTCCCGTTGGGGATAAGAAGGCGGTTCTCGAAATCCTCGGGAGTCGCGATGGTTTTCATGATGATATGGTCCTTGACACCGGGGAGGAAAAGCGCGTCGACCATGTCTATGCCCTGGTCCAGGTAGTCCCACTTTATGCGGCTCCATTCCCCGCTGCTGGGGTGGCGCGGCGCGACCGTCATGAAGGTGAGACTGTGGCAGCCGGCTGGAGCGGGCGTCGCGTTCTCACGGGTCGAGCTGCTGACAAGGCCGACGCCCTGAGGCACGGCGACGTTCTTGTTGACGAAGCCTGACCAGAACTTGTCCATCAACTCGGGGCTGGTCATTGCTATCATGTGCTGGGCCTTCATGGGTGGCTTGTAGTCCAGGCCCAGGTAGGCCACCGCGCACGCCGGTGAGAATTCGTAACTCTCCAGCCCCTTCACGATTGCCCCGGGGATGTGTTCTTCGCCGACCATATTCAGGTACAGGGTCCTGGCGTTCACGTTGCTCACAACCGCTCTGGATCTGATGATCGTTCCGTCTTCCAGGACAACGCCGCGCGCTTTGCCTTTCTCGAGGTGCAACCGCTGGACGCTTGTGCCGACCTGAAGCTCTCCGCCGACATCAATCAGCGCCTTCGCCATCGCCCTTGTCAACTCGCCCATCCCGCCCTTCGGGTAGAACATCCCATCGCGCTCGCCGTAGTAGCCCCACAGCATCACCGCCGACTGGATAGAAGGGGGCAGGCCGCCGATGGCCGAGTAGTAGGAGAGAAAGCTCCGTGTAAACGGGTGCCGGAACAGGTCGTTGACAAGCTTACCGTAAGGGGTCAGCAGATAGCGCGCATTCGTGATCAGGCGGGGGAATCGAGTGAAGACTTTTGCGAGATGCCTTAGACGGCCCTGCGGCGTGGTGAAGACCACGTCCACGAGTTCGTCCAGCATCCTGCCCGGCCCGCGTATGAAGTCGGTAAAGGCCTGTGCATCCTCAGCGCTGTGCTGTCTGATCATCTCGGCCACGCCTTCGATGGACGAGGGAACCAGGTAACGATTGCCGCTCAGTGGATCGATCATCTCGAAGGCGGGATCGGTCGGGATAAACTTGATGTAGTCTTCTCTTTGAAGACCCAATCTTTCGTAAAACCAGTCGTGCGCCCTGGCCATCTCGATGATGCACGCGCCGGTGTCGAACCGAAAACCGTCACGGTCGAAAGACGAAGCGCACCCCCCCACGAAATCTGCCTGCTCCAGGACCAGGGTTTTAAGGCCACCCGCCGCAATCGATGCTCCCGCCGAGAGTCCTCCAGCGCCGGCTCCTATGACGATCACGTCGTAATCCATGACAAACCTCGCGTATCATACTAGTCATTCATCCCGATTTAGCATTTACAATAAGTAATACATATATTACTATTACTAACATCGTCATATGTCAATATATTCTTGAGAAAAAGTTTGTTAGAATCACAGAAAGGAAAACAACCTTCACGGAGTGAGAGAGGTGTGGGTAATGGCGAAAGATAAACAGCCGGGTGTCGGGGGCGACGAAGTGGAGGGTGAGTCTCTTACCACCCGCGAAAAAATAATCGGTGTGGCCCTCGAAGTGTTCGGCGAGCGAGGGCTTCACGGTGCCACCATGGTGGAGATCGCAAAGAGGGCCGGACTGACCGGCGGAGCGCTGTACCGGTACTTCGACAGCAAAGAGGCGCTGTTCAAGGCGGTGGTTGCAAAACATACCGTCGCGTTCGAAGCACTGGAAATGGTCCGGCCGCTGGTGTCGGAACTCGAGCCGAAGACGGCTCTCAAGTTTATCGCCCAGGGAACGCTGCTGGTCTTCTTCGCGGAAAAGGATTTCATGCGAATGGTCGCAGCCGAAGCGGTTAAAAACCCGGAACTTGCCGCTCCATTTTTTGACGAGATGCTGAACCCTGCACGAGAGTTCATGCAGGAATGCCTGGAGATCTGGAAGGAAAAAGGGTTAATGCGAGAAGATGTTAACCTCAAGATCGCGACAGTCGCTTTCCTGGGGATACTCGGCTACTTTGCGGCGGAGGAAGCGTTTTTCGGCAGTGGATTTCTCAAGGAAGCGGAACTGGAAGACATCGTCGACCAGTTCGCCACGATTATCTTATCCGGGATACTCAAGGGCGAGTAAGAGACTGCGTTACAACCCAGCAAAATACGGAATGCAGCGATCCCTATGGAAGACCTTCACCATAAAGCAGTGCTGGTCACGGGGGCGGCCAGCGGGATAGGCAGGGCCACAGCCCTGGCCTTCGCCAAGGAAGCCACCGATCCACTCATTATCTGAGACATCAACGGGGAAGGCCTGCGGTCGACCGCTTCGGAGATTCAAGCGCGAGGTATGGAACGATTTTTTGGGAGCGTTTTAACCCGGAGTATGGTACTTATAAAGACCTGATGAGATCCGGGCTGACAAACGAAGTCGGGCAGGCGGGGTTCAAGGTAACAAAAAGAGAGACCGTCATGCACGAATCGGCGCAGATTGTCTTGGCGGAGAAACTGTGAAGACCCGCTCATGCCATGCCTCTTCGCTGAGCTCCCTTCAGCTTTCTAGTCGATGGGATATAAATCGAATTCACGCAGTATAATGTCGTAGATTCCGGGTACTGCCAGGGAGGTTACCGTGTCGCAGGCAGGTGATTTCAAGTCGAAGTACGGTCCGTGGGCGCTCGTGACGGGAGGGTCTTCGGGCATCGGCGAGGAATACGCACGCCGGTTTGCCGAACTGGGGCTCGACGTCGTTATCGTTGCTCGAGGAAAGGAGCGTCTGGAACGGGTTAAGGGCGATCTTGAAAAAAGGTACGCCGTTTCCGTGAGGGCGCTTTCCGCGGACCTGCGCGACCCGGAAAGCATCGCAGAGATCGAGAAGGCCACCAGCGACATCGAGATCGGCATGCTGGTCAGCAACGCGGGATACGATAACGCCGGGGCGCTTCTAATAAACGACCTGGCGGAAGAGAACCGGTACATCAACCTCAATGTCTATGCGCCGCTGAACCTGGCGTACGTCTTCGGCAAGAAGATGACCGGGCGCGGCAGGGGAGGAATAATATTCACATCTTCGGTCTTCGGCTACCAGGGTGTTCCCTATGGCGCCTGTTACGCGGCGAGCAAGGCGTTCGTGCGGACCCTGGGCGAGGCTCTTTTCATCGAGTACGGCGACAAAGGGGTGGACGTGCTGGTGGTCTCACCGGGGCACATCCACACCGGGGCGCAGAAGAACATGGCCGACGAGGGCTGGGTTGACTATTCTAAGCTCCCGAGAATGATGAACGTGTGGATGACCCCCGCACAGGTGGTTGAGAAAGCACTCACGAGCCTCGGCAGGAAACCGGTGGTGATACCCGGGGTTTATTACAGGGTCCTGACGCTCTCCGGATGGTACCTGGCGAGAAGAAAAGACCTCGTAAAGATATACGCCAGGGTCATGAAGAAGATGCTGGCACCGCATCTGACGCGCTATTGACGGTCGCCGCTATCGTCTTTCTGGCACGCATCAGAGCCGCTCAAAGCTTCTCGCCGTGCGCCTGGACCTTCTCCATGTCCAGTTCGATTCCCAGGCCCGGCCCTTCCGGCAGGTGGACGAAACCCTCGTCGTCGATTCCAAACGGTTCGGTGAGCATCGCGTCGCGCGCCTCCGGGGTCCAGCCCGGCGGCTCGTACGGGAACTCGCAGTGGGTGCAGTTCGGGATAGCCCCCATCAGCTGCAGGTTGGCCGCAAACCCGATGCCGTTGGTCCAGGTATGCGGGTTGAGGGAGATCCCGGCCGCCTCCGCCATCCCCGCTATTTTCTTACCGTTCAGGATGCCGCATGCGAGGGTAACGTCCGGCTGGATGATGTCGTAGCATCGCCTGTTGATGAGCTCGCGGAAGTCGAAGATGTCGTTGTTCATCTCTCCGCCGCTAATGGTCAGGGGTGTTGACGCGGTCAGGGTCGAGAGCCCGTCGTAGTCGTACATGCCGAGCGGCTCCTCCAGCCACGCGACGCCGAGGTCGGAAAGTTCGCGTGCCATCGTCATCGCGCGCTTGAGGTCCCAGGTCGGGTAGTCGGCGAAGCCGTGGATAGGCCACGCCTGGTTGGCATCGACCATGATCTCCATCTCCGGCCCCACGGCTTCCCTGACCGCGGTCACGACCGCCAGGTCTTCCCCCATTGTCTGCGACCTGATGCGCAGCTTCAGCGCCTTGAAGCCCTTTTCCTTGATGGCAAGCGCGTCCTCGACGCGCTTCGCGGGCTCGCGGATCTCTCCGGTCGAGGCGTATGCCTTTACCCTGTCGCGGAAGCCGCCGAGCAGCCGGTAGATCGGCTGCCCCGATGCCTTCCCGATGATGTCCCAGAGGGCGACCTCCATGAACCACGCCCTGATGCCGACAGCCTTCGCGGAGCGGAAGATCTTCACGAAGTCCTCGACCTTGAACGGGTCTCGCTCGAGGAGGAAGACCCTGAGCAGGTTCGGCGCGCCCTTCAGCTCCCCGGCGAACGCGACTGAAGCGGTCACGCCCTCTATGCCCTCGTCGGTCATGAGCTTGACGATCAGGCAGCTGTTGTTCATCTGGGGAAGTCCCGGTATCCAGGACGGGTAAAACGGGGCCGGCTGCGGGAAGTGGCACAGGTACGCTTCGACGTCGGTTATCTTCATCGGTCTCCTCCTACTGGTCCGGTGCCGGGTCGAGGAATTCCAGGAAATGATTCTATACCAACAAGGGGATGGTTTCTTACGACGGTAAGTTGAATGGGAGCCCGGAAAGCATCGCTTTTCAGGAATCGTTCTTTCCCGTCGACAGGGAAGAAGGCGTTCACGCGGCGACCGGGTATTCACGGCGGGGCTCACCGAAAGGTTGAATGACTGTTATAAAGAAACAGGATACGGATGGTGATTTCCAGAGAGGAGCTGCCATGAAGAAGACTGCAGTCTTGATCCTTGTGCTGCTTATTGCCTGTGGAGCTCTCGGGGGGTGCCTGGGAGGCGGCTCCACTATCAAAATCGGTGTGGTGGCGGAGTTGACCGGCAAGATACCCGTCGTCGGGAGATCGTGCAAGAACGCAGCCGGGCTGGCGGCGAAGGAGATAAACGATGCGGGAGTGATAGAACTGGGGGGCAAGAAGTTTAAGCTCGAACTGGTGGTCGAGGACAGCGCGTCAAAACCCGAAAAGGCTGCTTCGGTTACCGAGAAACTGATCAAGGACGACAACGTGGTGGCGGTAGTGGGGCCCAATTCAAGCGGAAACGCGATACCCGCTGCCGGGGTTGCGGAAAGATCAAAAGTACTCCTGATCACTCCCTGGTCAACCGATCCAAAGACCACGCTCGACGCAAAGACCGGGAAGCCCGGGAAGTACGTGTTCCGGGCGTGCTTTACAGACGTGTTCGAGGGACAGGTGCTCGGGAAATTCGCCAGGCAGTCGCTCGGGGCAGGTAAGGCCGCGGTGCTCTTCGATGTCTCTTCCGACGTGCTCAAGAGCCAGTCGGAGCAGTTCAGGAAGAGCTTCGAGGAGAACGGCGGCAGGGTAGTCGCCTTTGAGACGTACAGGGCCGGCGACAAGGATTTCATCCCCCAGTTCACAAGCATCAAGGCCGCCGAGCCTGACATCATTTTCCTTCCAAGCTACTACACCGACGTGCCGGTGCAGGTCAGGCAGGCGCAAGGCCTGGGGATCACGGCTCCTTTCCTGGGCAGCGACGCGTGGAGCACGGAGGAGATCATCAAGCTGTGCGGCAAAGACTGCGAGGGGTTCTTCTTGTGCAACCATTACTCGGCGCAATCGCCGAACCCTTTGACCAAGAAGTTCGTCGATGCCTACAAGGCAGAATACGGGAAGGCTCCCGATGATGTGGCGGCGTTGACATATGACTCCTTCGGGCTCCTGCGGGAGGCGCTGGAGGGAGCAGGCGTGGTAGGCCGCGAAGCGGTCCGTGATTCGTTCGCGCAGATAACCGGTTACAGGGGTGTGACAGGAGACATGCGTTTCACACCGGGCTCAGGCGACCCCGCCAAGGGCGCCGTCATAATGCAGATCAGGAACGGAAAGTTCAACTGGTACGCCGACGCCCTGCCGTAACTGCACCAATGGGTCAGGTCTTTGAAAAACCGGAATCTTTTCCTGTTTTTAGTGCCAGGGCCGGCACGTTTTTCAAAGCATAATCCCTTTGCTCAGGTAGTCACAGGTCAACGCAACTCTGGGGTCAGGCACCTGGTTGCATTGTAGCTGGAAAGGGATCTAATGAGTCGAACGCAACAGGGAGCCAGACCCCGGCGTCGCACTGGCGTGATGTGAAAAGGGGTAAGGTCCTGGTGTGTTGGACCTGACCACCATGGGTGTCAGGCCAGAGCGTTAACTGGCGGGGGTTGTTAAACCTTTTCGCAAGTTCAGAGACCTGACCCCAGGTGTTGATTTAAGGGGTAAGGTCCTGGTGTGTTGGACCTGACCCCAGGTGTTTACGCAACAGGGAGCCAGACCCCGGCGTCGCATTATGGCGGGCATACTGAGCAAAGGGGCTAATAGTTTTCGATAATCCCGTTGATTTGACAGGCGGGCAGTACGCCTTTATACTGGACAAACTATGAAGAAAGAAACAGGCTCGGGAAAACGCTGCAACTTCTGGTGGGACTCTCTATAGAGGGTCGTTACCGCCGCGCCTGACTGAATAGCAGGACAAACGTGACCCTCTAAATGGGGTCACGGTTTTTTATGCCGTGACGCGCAAGTCGCGGCTTTTTTCATTGGCAGAGTTCTATGGAGGAGAGAATGGCAGCAGAAATGAGCACGAGCGTCTGTGACGGGGTCGGGATAACCGTTTCTCCAGGCCCTGAAGAGTTCATGGAAATCGGTCCGGAATACAACCTCGTGATGGTATCGGCCGAGGTCTCGAGCGACCTTGAGACGCCGATATCCGCGTTCATGAAATTGCGCGACCAGAGGCCGTGCTTCCTCCTCGAGAGCGCCGAGAGCGACGAGATGTGGGGGCGCTACTCGTTTCTCGGGTTCGATCCGGGGTCGGTCGCGAGCCTTGAGAACGGGAAGCTCATCGTCTCCAGCGGCACGGGCGCGGAGAGCGAGGTGCCGGGCGACCCGATCCGCGCGGTCTTCGATATGGTCGAGGCAGTACGCGCGTACATACCTGACTCCCTGCGCTTCATGCCTTTCGCGGGAGGAGCTGTCGGCTATTTCGGTTACGACACTCTCCCCTATCTCGAAAAGGTCAAGCTCTCCGGAAACCCGGCCGGAGTCCCGGAGATGATGTTCATGTTCCCGCGGCGGCTGGTCATGTTCGACCACCTGCGTTCGCGGATGAGGCTATGCGTGCTGGTCGAGGTGGGGGCTGACGTCTGCGTTCGCGAACGGGCTTACATTGAGGCCGTGCGGAAGATAGGCGAGATGGCAGCGAGCCTGGAGAAGAGGATACCGTTCGGCTCCGGGCTCGACCTCAACGGCTCGCACGGTGACGACTACCAGGGGATCGAGAGCAACGTCGATCGCTCGCGTTACGAGGACATGGTCGCACGCGCGAGGGAGTACATCCTCGCGGGAGACGCGTTCCAGGTCGTAGTTTCGCAGAGGTTCTCGCTTTCCTTTGAAGGTGACGGGCTCACCGTTTACAGGCATCTGAGGGCGGAGAACCCGTCTCCATACATGTTCTACCTAGAACTGCCGGGCCTTACTCTGGTAGGCTCCTCGCCCGAGTCGATGGTGACCAACCGCGGTGGAAGAGCGGTCATCAGGCCGATAGCCGGGACAAGGCCTCGCGGGAACGACGCCCTGGAGGACTCGCTCCTGGCGGCCGAGCTGAAAGAGGACACGAAAGAGAAGGCCGAACACGTCATGCTCGTCGATCTCGCGCGCAACGACCTGGGGCGCGTTTGCCGCCCGGGCAGCATCAAGGTCGTGAGCCTCATGGAGGTCGAGAAATACTCGCACGTCATGCACATGGTGAGCGAGGTCGAGGGCTCTCTCAAGGACGGCTGCAGCAACTATGAGCTCTTGAAGGCGTCGTTCCCGGCTGGCACTGTCATAGGCGCGCCGAAGGTTCGCGCGAGCGAGATCATCAGCGAGCTCGAACACGACCGGCGGGGCGCGTACGCGGGAGCGATCGGCTACGTCAGCTACTCAGGCGACATGGACACCTGCATCGTGATCAGGACGGTAGCGATACGCGACGGGATCGCGTCGGTGCAGGCGGGCGGAGGGATAGTCGTGGACTCGAAGCCTTCGGACGAGTACGACGAGTCCCGCAACAAGGCGCGGGCGGTCCTCAGGGCTGTCCGCTCGGCGGGGGGGAGTAGATGAAAACAAGGACTGTCCTCATCGACAACTACGACTCGTTCACCTACAACCTGGCCCAGTACCTGGAGGAGCTGGGATCGGAGGTCCTCGTCAGGAGGAACGACGAGATCGACGTCGCGGGAGTGCGAAAGCTCGAGCCGACACATATTGTCATCTCCCCCGGTCCGGGAGGGCCCGGAGACGCGGGTGTTTCGTGCGACGTCGTGGAACGGCTGGCGGGAGACGTACCGATATTGGGCGTCTGCCTCGGCCACCAGGTGATAGGCCACGTAATGGGCGGCCGGGTGGTGCGCGGCCGGGAGCCGGTGCACGGGAAGACGTCTTTGATCGAGCACGACGGCAGGACGATATTCGATGGCGTCCCCAATCCGCTGGAGGCGACAAGGTACCACTCGCTGGTCGTTGAGCGGGGGAGCGTTCCCGGGTGTCTCGAGGTCTCTGGAACGACTGACGGTCTCGTCATGGGGTTGCGGCATCGCGAGTTGCCGCTCGAAGGCGTGCAGTTCCACCCGGAGTCGATCCTGACCGTAGGCGGGATGAGGATTCTCGAAAACTTCCTCATGGCCGGCGATGGAGAGGTCTCGTCGAGTGGTGGGAGAGCTTGATGGAAACGCTCATGGCGGCGGTAGGAAAGCTCACACGGGGAGAGCACCTCGAGAGGGACGAGGCCCGCAGGGTGGCACTCGAGATGTTCCGGGGAGAGGCGCCGGACGCGGTCATCGGCGGTTTGCTCGTCGGGCTGAAGGTGAACGGGGAGACGTGCGAGGAGATCACCGGATTCGCGGAAGGAATGCGCGAGGTGAAGGTCACGATAAGACCGGATACGGAGACCCTCGTAGACACGTGCGGCACGGGCGGAGACCGCAAGGGTACGTTTAACATATCGACCGCCGCCGCGATGATAGCGGCGGCCGCGGGCGTCTCGGTAGCCAAGCACGGCAACCGCGGGATCTCATCGGGCTGCGGGAGTGCAGACGTGCTCGAGGCCCTGGGCGTCGATATTGAGATGGATCCCGACCTCGTGTGCCGGTGCATCGAGCAGGTGGGGATCGGCTTCATGTTCGCCCCGGGGTTCCACCCGGCTATGAAGAGTGTAATGGGCGCGAGAAAGGCGCTTGGAATGCCGACCATCTTCAACATACTCGGCCCGCTCACGAATCCCGCCGGCGCGCGTGCCCAGGTGCTCGGCGTGAACAGACCGGACCTCGTTCCCGTGATGGGGTCCGTTCTGGCGGAGCTTGGCACCGAGCATGCCTTCGTGCTGCACGGCGGTGACGGGATGGACGAGTTCACACTGGCAGCCGGGACGCGAGTATGCGAGGTGAGCCGGAGCGGGGTTGAGGAGTATGAACTCTTCCCCGAGGACCTGGGGCTCGAGAGGTGCAGGCCTGGCGACCTCGCGGGCGGTAACCCTGCGGAGAACGCGAAACTCATCAAGAGTGTGCTCGACGGCGAAGCAGGCCCGCGCCTGGATATCTGCCTTGCCAACGCCGGGTTCGCACTCGCCGCCGGAGGGGCTGCGGGCTCCCCTTTGTCGGGCGTGGAACTAGCCCGGGCCGCGGTGGCCTCGGGGGCGGCCAGGGACATCCTCGAGCGGCTGGTCGAGTTCTCTCAGAACGGGGGCGGCGATGTTCATTGAAGACGCGATGAGCTCCGCGGCCGATTCGGCGCGCGGGCGAATGGAGGCGGTGCCCGCTCGCGTGCTCGAGCGCATGCTCGAGAACTCGGGCCCGGCGCCGTCATTCGAGGCTGCCATCCGCCGGGGCGAAGGGCCCGTGCGCATAATCGCGGAGGTGAAGAGGGCGTCACCGTCGGCCGGAGTGTTGTACGGGAACGCTTCGGTTTCCAGGCTCGTCGCCGAGTACCGTCGCGCAGGAGCGGCCGCGGTCTCGATACTCACGAACGACATGTTCGCCGGAACCCTTACCGATCTCCATAAGGCTGGTGAGGAAGGGGGGCTTCCGATTCTCAGGAAGGATTTCATCTCGCTCGAGTACCAGCTGTTGGAGGCACGGGTAAACGGGGCATCCGCCGCGCTCCTGATCTCGGACGCCCTGGCGGCGGACCGGCTTCGGGCACTGCTCGGATACGCGGGCAGCCTCGGCCTCGATGCCCTTGTGGAATCTCACGGCAGAGAAGGCCTCGAGCGGGCGGCCGACTGCGGGGCCCGGATCCTGGGGATCAATAACCGCGATCTGGGAACGCTCGAGTTAGACCTCGGCACCACCGAGAGGTTGCTTCCGCTCGTCCCTCCGGGAACAGTGGTTGTGAGTGAGAGCGGGATAAGGCGCAGGGAAGACGTCGCGCGGATGGACGTGGCAGGCGTCGACGCCCTGCTCATCGGGGAAGAGTTGATGAGGGCCGACAGTCCGGGACAAAGACTGAAGGAGCTGATGGCAATTCCTTGAGCCGGGATTCCCCTTCTCCCTCCTCCTTGCCGGGGGAGGGTCGGGGCGGGGATGAGTAGTCCCGGCAGGACCGTGAGGCTGTAAGCGTTCGGATAACGGAGGAGGTGGACGTCATGTGGGTGAAGATCTGCGGGATCACAAGGCTCGAGGACGCGGTGGAGGCGGCGCGATTCGGCGCCGATGCCGTGGGCTTCGTTTTCGCCGAAAGCTCTCGCCGTGTCACGCCGGACCAGGCGAGAACGATCTCGCGCCGGATGCCGGACGGTCCGGCAACGGTGGGTGTATTCGTGAACAGCCCCCTGGAGGAGGTGAGGGAAACGGCGTGGTACTGCAGGCTCGACTACGTCCAGCTCCATGGCGACGAGGACCAGGAATATTGCGCCGCGCTCGGTGACATGGCCATAAAGGCCATGAGGGTGAACGGCTCGGTAGATATTGCGCGAGCCAGGGACTACCCCTGCCACGCCCTCCTGTTTGATGGTTACGACCCGAAGCGACGAGGCGGCACGGGCAAGACTTTCGACTGGACGATACTCAGGCTGCTCGACGAGAAGCGGCGCATTATCGTTGCGGGAGGTTTGAGCCCGGAGAACGTCGGGGCGGCGGTCAAGGCGGCGCGCCCGTTCGGCGTGGATGTTTCGAGCGGCATCGAGACCGAACCGGGTCGTAAGGACCCGGTGATGATGTACAGGTTTATCGAGAAGGCCCGCAGGGCCGGTTACGAGGTGGACGGATGTTGAAAAATAAATGCCGACCGGAAGGACAGGAAGAGGACGACAGCCAACTCGGCTACTACGGGCGGTTCGGGGGCAGGTTCGTCCCCGAGCCGTTGATGGCCGCGCTCGAGGAACTGGACGAGGCCTATGCGAATGCTTCGCGCGAACCTGGATTCAACAGCGCGCTCGAGCGCCTGCTGAGGGACTACGCAGGAAGGCCGACCCCGCTCTACCTCGCGGAGAGCATGACCCGCGAGCTGGGCGGGGCGAGAGTGTACCTGAAGCGGGAGGACCTGTGCCACACCGGGTCCCACAAGATAAACAATACCCTGGGCCAGTGTCTGCTGGCGGCACACATGGGGAAAAGGCGTATAGTCGCGGAGACCGGCGCAGGCCAGCACGGGGTCGCATGCGCGACCGTAGCGGCCCTGCTCGGCCAGGAGTGCGTGGTGTACATGGGCGAGGTAGATATCGCGAGGCAGGCGCCGAATGTGTTCAGGATGGAGCTTCTCGGGGCGGAAGTGCGTCCGGTGTCGTCCGGCAGCCGCACGCTCAAGGACGCGATAAACGAAGCCCTGCGCGACTGGGTGACCAACGTCCGGACGACCCACTACTGCCTGGGATCGGTAGTCGGACCTCACCCGTTCCCGCTTATAGTGCGCGACCTCCAGTCGGTAATAGGAACAGAAGCGCGCGGGCAGTGCATGGAGCGCGAGGGAAGACTTCCGGATATGCTGGTCGCCTGCGTCGGAGGGGGGAGCAACTCGCTTGGGCTGTTCTCCGCCTTTGTAGGCAAGGGGCCGCTGCTCGTCGGTGTGGAGGCGGGCGGAGTCGGAGCAGGCCCTGGAGAGCACGGCAGCAGCCTCTGCCTCGGCGACGTCGGCGTGTTGCACGGAGCAATGAGCTATCTCCTCCAGGACGAGGTCGGGCAGGTGACCGAGACGCACTCGGTGTCCGCGGGCCTCGACTACCCGGGCGTCGGGCCCGAACACTCGTATCTCAAGGAGAGCGGGCTCGCTACGTACACGAGCGTGAGCGACGCGGAAGCCCTGGACGCAGAGTTCTTCCTTGCCCGCACCGAGGGCATCATCCCCGCGCTCGAGAGCGCGCACGCGCTGGCTCACGTGGTGAAGGTGGCGCCGGCGATGGACTCGGACGAGGTGATCGTTGTTTGCCTCTCAGGTAGAGGCGACAAGGACATCGATACGTTGAAAGAACTTATGTAGCGCCGCCGTCCCGGCGGTGATGTGAATCGCGAAAGGAAAACTGAAATGGCTGGAAGGCTCAAGGCGATGTTCGATACTTTGAAGGACCAACGCGCGGCCCTTATCGCTTACGCCACGGGTTTCTACCCCGACCGCGAGGGGAGTGAGCTCGTCATGAGGGCGCTGCTGGAGGGCGGCGCCGACGCGCTCGAGATCGGGATACCGTTCTCCGACCCTGTGATGGACGGCCCCGTCATCCAGGAGACGAGCCACGCTGCGCTCGAGGCCGGCGCCACGCCGGCGGGCATACTGGACCTGGTCTCGTCGCTGAGACGGGACACGCAGAAACCGCTCCTGGCGATGACCTACTACAATCTGGTATTAAGGCACGGGCTGGAACGTTTTGCGCGTGAGGGGGCCGCGGCCGGGCTCGACGCCGTGGTCATACCCGACCTGCCGGTGGAGGAGATGGGCCCATGGAAGGAGGCGTGCGACTCCACCGGTATCGACACGGTCGCTTTCTGCTCGGTGACCACGAGCCCCGAGAGGATCGAGGCCGCCTCAGCCATGACGACAGGGTTCCTCTACTGCGTGGCGCTCCTCGGGACCACGGGCGTACAAGACAGCCTGTCGGAGGACCTTCCCACATTCCTCGAGCGCGTGAGAAGCAACGCTTCATGCCCGCTGGTGATCGGCCTCGGAATTTCGACGCCGGAACAGTGCGCGGAGGCGGGCCGCCTTGCCGATGGCGTGATAGTCGGAAGCGCATTCATGAAGTCGGTCATGGAGCACAACGGCGACCTCTCGGTGCTCTCCGGGCTCGTATCGTCGATGGCTGAGGCTCTATAGATCATCCTGAGCGCTCCTTCATGGAAGCGTAAACGGGGTGGTAAGGGCCAACGAACACCTCAAGCAGGCGCTCTGTATACATCACTGCTCTTCAATACCAGAAGTGATATGATTTTGAAAAGCTCCCGCTGTTGAAGCGGGATTGCTTGAAATACCGGGACGGTTTAGCACTTGTCTCGAGGGGGTATAGCTCAGTTGGGAGAGCGCGGGCTTTGCAAGCCCGAGGCCGGCGGTTCGATTCCGCCTACCTCCACCACTAACTCACGACCCCTCGCAAGGGCGGGGGTTTTTCCAATCATTCACCGGGTGCCAGGAGGTAGAAACCATGGCAAGGTATATCAGGTTCGAGGAGTCGAGGCCTTCGCAGGTGAGGGAGATGCTGCAAACGGCGCCTGTTGCCTATATACCGTTCGGGTCGCTCGAGTGGCACGGGGAACATAACCCTCTCGGCCTGGACGGTGTGAAGGTCGAGGAGTTGCTGAAGCGGACGGCGGAGGTCACCGGCGGAGTGCTCTTTCCAACCGTGTTCTGGGGGGCTTTCAACACGATGCCTTTCCCTTTCACTTTCCACTTTTCGCCGGCCATAATGCAGATGACGGTCTGGAAGATACTCAGGCAGCTGAGGCGGAACGGCTTCAAGGTGATCGTTATGCTGACGGGTCACTACCCGCTGAGCTATTTGATCCACCTGCATCTTCAAGCTAGGATCCTCAACCGGAAAGCCGGCGCGGTCGCCATGGCCTTTCCCGGGCGATGGCCTCTACCATGGCGGCCGCCTGTCAGCAGTTAGACCTTTTTCGCTGAGTGAGCCGGTAGTAATTCCTTCCGTGCCAGTTCTGGTATCCCCATACGGCGCGGATCAGGAGCGGCAAATCGGGGATCCAGAAGCCCTCCGGGGGGTCTTCGCTCGGAGCTACCCGACCGATCTCCACGTCGGCGATCGCCAGCCCTTCACCTTCCTCGCGGGAGCGGCGGGCCAGGACTTTACCCGTCGCGTCAACGACCTGCGTCTCGCCCAGGAAGAAGGAGCGGTACGGCAGGCGCGGCATAAGCGGCATGCGGGCCGAAAAGTCTCCGGCGTGGGCGGCGTGTATTACCGGCACACCGAGAAGGCGTGCAATGCGCGCAGGGGTAGCCCTCATGATTGCCTGGTTGCGCCTGCCCGCGGACCTCTTTCCGGGGATCGGGATTGCCCGGCCCGGGACGGACCACCAGCATGAGCCTCCTACCAGGAGATCCACCCTGCCGCGCAGCCTGGCAACGGTTCGCGTGCGCACCAGCTCCAAGCAGAGGGCGGCCCCGACCGGGCCTATCGGCGTGTCCAGTATCCCGTCATCGCTGCCGCCAATGTAGTAGCAGTTCTCCCACATGGTCGGCTGGTCTTTGTCATGAGTCGCGTATTTTCCATCGGGAAAAGCGAGTACGAACGTGTTATAGGTCTCACCTTTTCGAGTTGCGATAAAGGAGCCGCCGAGGTACCCGCCGTGCCTCTGCGCCGCCTGGAGCATCATCTCCGTCACGGGGCCTTCAAGCGGGCGTGCGGCCCTGGACATGTCCGGGTGGAAAGCCACGGCGGACGTGAAAAACTCCGGGAGGATCACCACCTCGCAGCCCTGTGAGAAAGCGTCGTCCGCTAACACCTCGGCCCGCCTGATGTTCTCTTCAACGTCTGCGAGGGTGGCCTCCATCTGCACGGCTGCGACTTTCATTTCTCCCTGCCTCCTCCTGTTCCCAGTTTCCGTTGCGGGGTTGAGAACCCCGACTCAAGAGCCTGCCGGCGATCTCGATCCCGGTTCAATGTTAATCCCTATGAAACACGCCTTAAAGACTTTCGGCAAAGATACCGATTTAACAGGTGCTATCATCTGACGGAGGTGAAAATGAAAGAAGTCCTGGCGGTGGGCATCACCCTGACCGCTGCCGTACTTTTGAACTACGCGATCTACCTGCAGAAGAGGGCGGTCCTCGCTCTCCCGGAGGTCGAGTTCAAGTTCTCGTGGGACCTCATCAAGGAGTTCATAACAAACAAGCCGTGGTTGATCGCGCAGTCGGTGAACGTCACCGGTTTCGTGCTGTACTCTGTGGCGCTGGCGCTGGCGCCGGTCTCCATAGTGGAGCCCATCATCGCTTCGGGTGTGGTGCTGCTGGCCTACCTCGCCATCAAGCACCTCGGAGAGAAGCCGCGCCGCATAGACTACATCGCCATGGGGATGAGCGTGCTGGGTGTCGCGCTCATCGGGGTGAGCCTGGCAGAGGGACTGCCGAAGGACAAGCTCAGTCACGGCTGGGAGATCCCGATATTCGCCGGGGTAATAATCGGCCTGGCCGTCATCATGCCGCTGTTAATGCGAGGCAGTAGGGCCCGCCTGTCGGTAGGCCTGGGCATTTCCGTCGGGCTCCTGTTCGGGATGGCCGCGGTCTTCCAGCGCCTGCTGATGATGTACCTGGTCAACTTCAGCACGCACTGGCAATGGTTCCTGGTCTTCCTGGTAGCCTGCATTTGCACCTATATACCCGCTTTCGTACTTCTTCAGGCGGCGCTGCAAAAGGGCATGGCGATAGTGGTGGCCCCGATCTACAACGGCCTGATGGAGTTCGTCCCTATCATGGTCGGGATGATGGCCCTCAACGAGCAGTTCCCGGAGTCGAACCTGCTCAAGGTCGCCAGGATCCTCGCTTTCGTACTGATTCTCACAGGCACGGTAATTCTCTCGCAGAGGGCGGAGGCCGAGGACGAGATAGAATCGTTCCCCGGCGGCGAGTTGGAGCCTGTGCCACGAGAAGCCTGATGAATGGCGGAGGAGCCGGACGACCTTGGACTCCCGGTCCTGGAGTCAGGGTCGAATACCGTTAACGCCCTGGACTACTACGGGTGCTGGAAGCTCTTCGATGCCCTGATGGATACCGCGTTCTACGGGAAGAACAGGGAGTATGCCCTGGGTAATACTGCGCGGCAGAGGTACATGGGGAAGTGGAGCGACGGTGTCTTTGTGAAAGAAATGGTGGTCTCTGATAAACCGTGAGATACTGCCTGATACACGGCGTCCGAGCTTTCATGGTGGCGGTGAAAGGTAATGGGGAAAAAAGCAAAAGGCCGGAAGCCGACCGGGTTCGGCCTTGGCAGGCCCATCGAGGGCGGTGGCGCCCTTTCCGACATCGGGGATCTGCGCGGCGGTGGCGTTCTGCGCCAGGTCGGCAGTTCCTGCGGTACGTGTTCGGTTGCCGCGGTGCTGGGTCACTACGGCATGGAGAGTAACCAGCGCGATGTCGATCGCGAGATAAGGGCCGCCGACATATTCACTGCGACCGGCCTGATGGCGGGCTACGCCAGGGGGCGCGGTTTCGAGGCCGTGTTCCGTAACCGCGGCTCCGTCGATGAGTTGAAGGGGCTTATCGACAGGGATATCCCGGTGATACTCATCGTGGACACCAGGCCGGGGGACCCGTTCCATCCACGGGCACTCCATTTCGTAACCGCCGTATCGTACCACGACGCTGACGGGTTCCGCCTGGGCGTCTATAACCCGTGGGGAGTGCGGGAGGAGATAACGGGCGAGGAGCTTTCGAACAGCTGGAACGAGGTCAGGATCGGGCCACTGGTGTGCTGGGAGTCCGCTTACCTGGCCATCGCGCCGAAGGGGTCGGGCCTGGGGAAGGGCCGCCAGGCCGGTTGCAGGGGCATGAATATGTTGAGCCTGGCGGTGGCTAACGCGGTCAACGGAGCCGTGCATATCCTGCGGTACCGGCACATACTCAAAGGGCTTCTCGAACTCGCGGCTGCCGGGCCCGAGTTTGTTGTTGGCTTGAGCATGTTTATCTTCGAACAGGTCAAAGCTTTTTCTTAAACGCTGTCGCCGCCGGTCCGGATGACCGATACTGCTTGAGCTTCGGGGGTATATTGGGTTTTCGTGCGCGCTTCAAGCTTGCGTGGTACACCGTAAAGCTGGATATGGCCGATGTGCTGTTGCGGTTACTCGGGTCCAGCGTAAGAAAGGAGACGGCGGCCGTTGTGGGCGGTTCGCCCGCCCTCGTAGTCGACCTCCTGACAGGTACCGGTTCTGTCCTCATTGAGTACGCGACGCGCTTCCCGCGGGCCCGTATCATCGCCATTGATATGAGGCAGAATGTGCTTGACATTGTCCGGCAGCGAATGGAGACGATCGGATTTTCAGGCCTTGAAACGATAACGGCGGATGCCCGCGACCTCCCACTTGCAGATGAGAGCGCGGACGTCGTCAACATAGCGTTCGGGCTGCACGAGAACGATTCCGCCGCACGAGCCCGGATCCTGGAGGAATGCCATCGAGTGCTCAAGCCGGGCGGCAGCCTCGTTGTGACGGATTACCGGGAAGTGAGCGGAGTGCTCAAGTCCGCCCTGATGCGCCTGTACCTTGCGATATTCGAGCCGCGGTGGATCGAGGAGATATTTCACGGTGGCCTCGAGGATGAGGTGGAAAAGGCCGGTCTCGAGATAAGAACAGTCCGGCTAGACATAACGTTGACCCGGTTGATCCTGGCCGCAAAGCCTTGAGCTGGTACCCTAGTCGGCGCTTTGAGCTTCCCGGCGCCGTTCCAGCCAGGCGAGCAGTACTTTTATCCGGTCGATCACCAGCACGGGCAGCAGCGCGCACGACAGTATCAGTATCCATGCCTGTAGCGACGGCGCGTGGGTATGGAACGCCTTCTGCATGAACGGGACATAGAGTACGAACATCTGGAGGGCGATCGATAACAGGAAGGCGCCCAGCAGGTACATGTTTTCCCACGGCACGGCGGCCAGGAAAGAGCGCTTTTCGAAGCGCAGGTTGTAGGAGTGGAAGATCTGCGAGAGCACCATGGTCGTAAAGACAACCGTCTGGCATCTGTCCAGCTGCCCGATCTTCCATGAGTATCCGAGCACGTAATGGCTCAGGAGGAATGCGGTGATGACCCCGGCGGTTATCGCTAAGCCCTGCCACAGGAGCCGGCGCTGGCGGGGGAGCGAGAGTATGTTCTCCCCCATTAGCCGCGGTGGATTCTCCATGATGTCTTTTTCCGGGGGTTCCATACCCAGGGCCAGCGCGGGAAGGCCGTCGGTGACAAGATTGATCCAGAGGATCTGTACGGGTAGCAGCGGCAGCGGCCATCCGAACAGGACCGCCACGAACATGGTGAGGACCTCGCTAATGTTGCAGGAGAGAAGGAAGTAGATGAACTTCTTCAGGTTGCCGAATATTATGCGCCCCTGCCGCACGGCCGCAACAATGGTGGCGAAGTTATCGTCGGCCAGCACCATGTCGCTCGCCTCTTTCGACACATCGGTTCCGGTGATTCCCATGGCCACGCCGATGTCGGCCTTCTGCAGGGCCGGCGCGTCGTTGACACCGTCACCGGTCATCGCGACGACGTGCCCGCGGGACTGGAGCGCTTCCACGATCATCACCTTGTGACGCGGCGATACCCTGGCGTAAACACCGATGTTCTCTACCTGCCTGGCCAGCTCCTCAGAGGTCATCTTCTCCAGTGCGCGCCCCTCGATGAGCCTCCTGCCGGGGACCATTATCGACAGCTCACGCCCGACAGCGTCCGCGGTCGCCCGGTGATCGCCGGTTATCATGGCGACGTCGATGTGGGCTTTGCGGCAGGTATCAAGCGCCGGGAGGGCCTCCGGCCGCGGCGGGTCTTTCATGGCGTACGTTCCCAGGAAGACGAGGCCCGTCTCGAGAATGTGGGGGTCGAAAGGTTCCGGGAGGCTCTCAATCCGACGGTATGCTACCCCGATTGTGCGCAGGGCCTGGGACGCCAGTTCCGTGGTGCCAGACAGGATGCCTGCCCGGTTTTCATCGGAGAGCTTGCCCTCGCCTTGCGGCGACCTGACGGTATCGCAGCGGGCGATGACTGCTTCGACGGCGCCTTTGGAGAGCAGCAGGTAGCCTCCGTTCTCGCGGTGCACGGTGGTCATCATCTTGCGGTCCGAGTCGAAGGGGACCTCGGCGACCCGGGGGAGCGCGCCGGCGAGTTCGTCTTTGCGCAGGCCGGCCAGCTCGGCGGATTCGAGCATTGCAACCTCGGTCGCGTCACCGAGATAACCACCCTCCGGTCCGCTCCTGGCGTCGTTGCACAGCGCGGCTACCAGGCTCATCTTCAGGAAGACCTCTTTGTGCGGGTCGCCCGCGTCGGAGATTATGTCCTCCAGAAGGTAACGTTTGCCGTCGGCAAGGAACACGTCCGTGACCTTCATGCGGTTCATGGTGAGGGTGCCGGTTTTGTCGGAGCAGATATAGTTCGCGCAGCCGAGCGTCTCCACGGCGGGCAGGTTTCGTATGATTGCGTTCTGCCTCGCCATCGCGCGAGTGCCGTTGGCCAGGGTAATAGTGACCACCGCTGGAAGGCCTTCAGGTATCGCGGCGACCGCCAGGGTGACCGCGAAGAGGAACATCGCCTCGAACCCGTGGCCCCTTATGAGGCCGAGTACGAGGACGGCCAGGACCACGAGCAGGCAGATGTACACTATACGCTTGCCGACGTTCTTGAGCTCCAACTGCAGCGGGGTCGGCCCCTGTTCGCCTTTTTTGAGCATGTCGGCGATCTCCCCCATCTGTGTGCCGTGGCCGGTCTCTACGACAAGCGCGGTGCCGCGGCCGTACTCGATGTGTGTTCCGGTGAACACCATGTTGTAGCGGTCGCCCAGCGGGGCGTCGTGCTCCACCAGGATCTCCGAGTCCTTTGAGACAGCTATGGATTCTCCAGTCAGGCTTGACTCGTTAGCCTTCAGGTTGAACGCTGTCACGAGGCGGGCGTCGGCGGGTACTATGTCTCCCGTTTCCAGCAGGACAAGGTCGCCTGGAACGAGCTTCTCAGCGGGTATCTTCACCTCGGCGTTTTCGCGGCGCACCTTCGCCACCGGCGCGCCGAGCTTCTTCAGCTCCTCCATAGCTTTTTCCGCTCGGGAGTTCTGCACGAAGCCGAGTACCGCGTTGAGGAGGACGATGACCATTATCACAGCGGCGTCCAGGTACTCTCTCAGGTACGCGGCGCTGATCACCACCGCGGCGAGGAGCACCCAGATCATGAAGTCGTTGAACTGCTCCAGGAAACGGATGACGGCTGGCTTCCTCTTCGCTTCCCGGAGGCTGTTGGGGCCGTATTCGGAAAGGCGCCCGGCGGCCTTCTCGCGAGAAAGGCCGGCCTCGCCGTCGCTATCGAGGATGCGCAGCGCTTCCCCGGCCGAAAGCGAATGCCAGTTCTTCTGTTCGCGCTGTTCCAAGCTATCTTCCATAACACCCGGGGACAGGTCTAAGAAACGGAATATATTCCTGAACCCGGGGTCAGGTCTCGCAGAAATTCACGATTCAAGACCTGACCCCAAGCACAAGGCAATATTAACACCAGTTTTCCAGAAAGCCTGCAAGCATAATAAAATCTTCTGGCGAGAGCTCCTCCGCCCTGCAGCCGGGATCCTTTCCCATCATTATGAGCGAATCGCGGATTTGCGCGCGATCCAGCGCAGGTCCGGATGACGTTGCCAGCGAGTTTACCAGCTTCTTTCTTCTCTGTTGAAAGGAGGCGGTGACGATCAGGTTGAAAAACTGCTCCATGCCGGGGCGCTCAGGCCGGTCGACACCTGTCCTGCGATTGATTCGAAGTATCGTCGAGTCTACCCGCGGCTTTGGATAGAAGCTGTTCCGTGAGACCCGGGCGATTTTCTGCACGGTGGCCATACGGAGGACCTTTACGGTGGCCGAGGAATAATCCCGGCTTCCGGGGGAGGAGGTGAACCGGTCCGCGATCTCACGCTGTACCATCACCGTGTACTCTTTTATCCAGGGGTATCTGTAGAGGCAGTCGACCAGCAGGGTGGCCGCTATCTGGTAGGGGAGGTTCGCGACCATCTTCACCTGCCCGGGCCGCTCTTTGCTCCAGATCGTACTGTAATCGAACCTGGCCGCGTCAGCCTCGACGATGCGAAGGTTCTCGGCGGAGCCAAGCTCCCGCTTGAGTATGCCTGCCAGCCGGTGGTCGGATTCCAGCGCGAACACACTCGAGCAGTTCTCAGTAAGGACCCTTGTGAGCGCGCCGAGGCCGGCTCCGACCTCTATCACGGCATCCGAACGCGAGAGCCCAGCCGCCTCAGCGATGATTCTCAATATGTTCGAGTCCACAAGGAAGTTCTGCCCCATCGACCGGCGCGGCCGGATCCCTTCCATGTTCAGCAACTCTTTGACAACGGTCGGTGATGCCAGGTTTACTGGGGGGTATTTCATTTCTTCCATGATAACCTCGCGACCACCTGGGGTCAGGTCTTGAATCGTGAATTTATGCTAACACCCGGGGTCAGATCCCAAAATTTGAATTACCTGATCGATTACGAATCACCTCATCTAAAGATTCAAATTTTGGGATCTGACCCCACTTTTTGAACACAACACACCAGGACCTTACCCCTTAATTAATATTGAATACACTGGCCGTATTGGCGGTTAATATAGATTCCATCTCTTCGATAGGCAGCGAGCGTACCCCTGCCAGCGTCTCCGCCACCAGGCGCGCTCGCTCGGGCAGGTTTGGCTTTCCCCTGAAAGGCTCAGGCGACAGGAAGGGCGCATCGGTCTCGACGAGAAGCCGGTCCCGCGGCACGAGGGAGGCCACCTCACGCGCGGCCTGCGATTTCTTGAAAGTGACCGGCCCAGCGAAGGAGATAAAATAGCCTCTACTCAGGCACTCGCGCAGCATCGCTTCGTCGCCGGAGAAGCAGTGCATTATGACGCCGGCCTCTTCAGCTTTTTCCTCTCGAAGCGTGTCGAGGACGTCTTCATGCGCCTGCCGGTCGTGAACGATCACCGGCATCCCGAGTTTGCGTGCCAGCCTTACATGCGACCGGAATGCGTCCCGCTGTCGGCCTGCCGGGACGCGGTCGCGGTAGTAGTCGAGCCCTGTCTCTCCGATCGCCACCACGCGGTCGCTGGAAAGCGCGATCTCCTCGAGCCTTTCGAAATCTGAGGCTTCCACGCCTGCTGTGTCGTTCGGATGAATGCCGACCGCCGCGTAGACCGAATCGAAAGACCCGGCCATGCGGACCGCATCCTCGCTCGAGGAAAGCGTGATACCGATAGTGATCACCGGACAGACACCGGAGGCCAGCGCGGATGAGACAACCTCTACAGCATCGCGGTCGATCAGGTCCAGATGAGCGTGTGAATCTGGTATCAACTGCCCTCCGAGGCCGCTTCCAGTTTCCGGGGGAAGATCGCTTCGCCCCGCGTGGTGGCGACTCCGGCCGGCAGGCCGCCCCATTCCGCGTCCTCAGGCAGGCGTGCCTTCTCGAAAGGCTCACCGGTGCCGAGCCGCTCCCAGATCTCTGCGGCCGCGTCCGGCATGAACGGGGAGATGAAAAGAGATATGAGGCGGAGGCTCTCCAGGCTGTTGTACAGGACGCGGTCCAGGTCCGCGTCGCGCCCGCCTTCCTTGGCGAGCGACCACGGCGCCGAAACGTCGACATAGCGGTTGACGGCGTGTACGAACTCCCAGATGTCGGCGAGGGCATCGTTGAAAGACAGTCTGCTGATTTTCTGATCGAGCGACGCCAGGAGCGCGCCTGCGCCCTCGATCAGCCGGTTCTCTTCAGCGCCGGGGGCTCCGGCCGCCGGGACCACCCCGTCGCGATACTTGTGAACCATGGTGAAGACGCGGCTCTCCAGGTTGCCGAGATCGTTCGCCAGTTCGGCGTTGTAACGCTTGAGTAGCGTGCGGCGGGAGAAGTTTCCGTCGATCCCGAACGAGAACTCACGTAGAAAATAGTACCGGTAGGCGTCGACCCCGTACTCATCGACAAGATCCTTTGGCCGCACTACGTTCCCCAGCGACTTTGACATCTTCTGGCCCTCGACCATCAGCCACCCGTGGGCGTAAACGTGCCGCGGAAGGGGAAGGCCGGCCGCCATCAGCATCGCCGGCCAGATGACGGCGTGGAAACGCAGTATCTCCTTGCCGACAAGGTGCCAGTCCGCCGGCCAGGTTCGCTCGAACCTCGCGTCATCTGAGCCGTAATCGATCGCGCTCACGTAGTTCAGCAGGGCGTCGAACCAGACGTACATCACGTGGCGGACGTCGAACGGCAGCGGGATCCCCCAGGTGAAGCTGGTGCGGGAGATGCTCTGGTCTGAAAGGCCGCTCTTTATGAAGCTCGTCACCTCGTTGCGCCGCACCTCCGGCTGGACGAACTCGGGGTTCTCCTCGATGTGCCGGAGCACCGCGTCGGCGTACTTCGAAAGGCGGAAGAAGTAGTTCTCCTCTTTGACCCACTCCACCGGCCGGTTGCATTCAGGGCAGCAGCCCCCGGCAAGCTGGCTCGAGAGCAGGAACGACTCGTCGTGGATGCAGTACCAGCCCTCGTAAGAATCGAGGTATATGTCGCCGCTTTTCTTGAGCTTCTCGATGAAGAGCTGGGCGACCTGGGTATGCCGGTTCTGGGTGGTGCGGATGAAGTCGTCGTTGCTGATGTTCAGCAGTTTCCAGGTTTCGGTAAATTGATGGACCATGTTGTCGACCCACGACTGGGGGTTCTCGTTCTTCTCCGCAGCGGCCTGCGCGACCTTCTGGCCGTGCTCGTCGGTGCCGGTAAGGAAGAAGACCTCCCGGCCCTTGAGGCGCTGGTAGCGCGCCACGGCATCGGCCGCGACTGTAGTATAAGCGGTGCCGATGTGTGGCACGTCGTTCACGTAGTATATCGGCGTCGTTATGTAGAAGACCTCGCCCAAACTGTTTAAACCTCCTGAACACGGCTCGCGGCGTGTCTTCTCGGCACACGCCGGCACGCTTACGGCAACATGCGACATTGAAATAATAAAGTAGAGCCAGGCTGCCCGCAATGCCGCGAAGCGGAAGCGGTTCGGTCCGGGCACTCGCCCCGCGCCGCCTGTCCTCAGGCTGGAGGACCGATAAGAGTCAACAACTGACCCGGCAGGCCTATGCGCTGATTCACAAGTCGCTGCGCATTTGATAGGTTTATCACATGAAGGTGGACTTCGAACCCCTCGACGCCGCAATAGAAATGTCGCTTGCCGGCGGCGCTGATGCCGCGGAAGTGTTTTTCGAGCGTGAACTGGGCCTGACCGTCAAGGTCTTCAAGGAGCACGTCGAGAAGTTTTCCTCCTCTGATGCCAGGGGCATAGGCCTGCGCGTGTACGTGGGGGACCGTCCGGGAAGGGCATACACGTCCGACCTCTCCCGGCAGTCGATCGAAGGGGCCGTCGAGTCCGCGCTGGCAAGCGCGAGGGTATCTCCGGAGGACTCCCTTCGCGCCCTCCCCGATACGGGGTTGTTCCCGCCCGGCGCGCTCGAGGGAAAACTCCTCGGTGATGACCTGGGTATCTGGGGTGAGGACCTCGGGGCCGTTCCCGCGGGAGAGAAGATCGAGTTTGCCCTCAGCATGGAGCGCCTGGCGCGCGAGCGCGACGTACGCGTAACAGGTGTGGAAACCGCCGCCTACAGCGAATCGACCGTGCAGGTCCTGCTCGCAAGCTCGCTCGGGTTCCGGTCGGGATACCGCTCGTCCACCTGTTACGGCTACCTGATGGCGATCGCCGAAGACGCGGGCGATTCCCAGACGGGGTTCGGGTTCACGGCCGGCCGGTCTTTCGGTGAGCTTAACGCGGTGGAGGCTTCCCAAGAGGCAGCGACGAGGGCGATAGACGTGCTGGGCGCGAGACAGGTAGAGACAGCGAAGGTCCCTGTTCTTTTCGACAACCTTTCCACGGCCGAGCTTATAGCCCTGCTTGGCGTGGCGCTGAACGGCGAGGCGGTAGTGAAGGGGCGCTCCTTCATGGCCGGCAGGCTCGGAGAGAAGATCGCGTCGGATGTGGTGGACCTGGTCGATGACAGTCTCCTCGAAAGGGGATTTGGTACCGCGCCGTTCGATGCGGAGGGTGTAGCGACCTCCAGCAAGAAGCCCGTCGAAGGCGGAGTCCTCGCGGCTTTCCTGCACAACTGTTACACGGCGAGGCGCGCGGGCACCATGAGCACCGGTAACGCGGACCGTTCGTCGTACCGCTCGTCTGTCGGTGTCGGCCATACCAACCTGCTGCTGAATCCGGGGAGCGCAACGCCTGAGGAGCTGAGGTCTGAGATGAAGACGGGATTCGAGGTGCTTGAAATACAGGGGGCGCACGCGGGGCTTAACCCGGTGACAGGCGAGGTGTCGGTCGGAGCGAAGGGGCGCTGGATAGATAAAGGCAGGCGTGCCCACGCTGTGCGGGAGGTCACAATCGCGGGGACCATGGAAGAGATACTGGGCGGAGTGGTCGGGATTGGAAACGATTTCAGGCTCACCCCGCTGATGGGAAGCGTGGGGACACCGTCTATCCTGGTGAGCGGCCTCGTAGTCGGCGGGAAGTAGTAACCGGAGCGGGACACCCAGGTGTTCGAAGTGCGTGAATGAAGGGGTAAGGTCCTGGTGTGTTGTGTTCAAAAAGTGGGGTCAGATCCCAGAATTTGAATCTTTAGATGAGGTGATTCGTAATCGATCAGGTAATTCAAATTTTGGGATCTGACCCCGGGTGTGAAAGTGGCCGGAATTCACGATTCAAGACCTGACCCCAGGTGTTGCTCATCTCAATCCTCCCCCGCAAGGGGAGGGAGAAGAAGCCAGGCCTTTCTTATGCAGGAGGTTACCATGTTGCTACATGAGCTCCTCGAGGAGCACGCCGGCAAGAACCCTGACAGCGAAGCGATCGTCTTTCACGACCGCCGTGTCTCTTACGGCGAGTATCTCGAGAACGTCAACCGCGCGGCGGCGGCCATGAGGCGGCTGGGGGTGAAGCGGGGGGACAACGTGGCGATGTACCAGAGCAACACGCCGGAGTTCGTTTTCTGCTACATAGCTGCTGCCTCGCTCGGCGCCGCGGCGGTCCCGGTGAGCTGGCGGTTCTCCGTGTCAGAGGTCCGGTTCATCGTGGGGAACTCCAACTCCTCGTTCATGGTTGCCCAGCCCGGTTTCAGCGGGGTCGATTTTCTCGACATCGTGAACCAGATTAAGCCGGAGTGCCCCGACTTGAAGACGGTGGTCGTACTCGGGACCGCGGAAGAGGTCGCAAGGGTCCCAGGGGCGGTTTCGGGGGACGAGCTGTCCCGCGAGGTTGAGCCGGAGGACGTGGCAGCGCTCGAGATTGCGCGCGTCGAAGTGCAGGAGGGCGATACCGCGTTCATGATCTACACCTCGGGCACCACGGGTATCCCCAAGGGCGTGATGCTGACGCACAGGAACCTCATTGCTTACACGAAAGGGCAGATCGAGGCATCGAACGTCACGTCCGCGGACCGCCTTCTGCTGGACATACCGGTTAACCACGTCGGAGGCGGCGTGATGGCGATTGTCTCGGTGCTTTACAGAGGCGCCACCCTGGTCATGCTCGACCAGTTCATCCCGAAGGAGGTACTTGAGACCATACAGGACGAGAAGATAACCGTGATGGGCCAGGTGCCCGCCCAGTACATCCTGCTGACGATGGACCCGGATTTCGACAGTTACGACCTCTCGTCGATCAGGATAGCGGTGGTGTCGTCCGCTCCATGCCCGAACGAGCTCTTTGAGCAGATCAAGGAGAAGTTCGGGGTTTACATGACGAACGGCTACGGCCTGTCCGAGGTCTCCGGCGCGATAACCTTCAACAGGGTCGATGAGGACTCCTTCGAACGGTTTTCTACCAGCATCGGCGCGCCGAATCCCGGGATCGAGGTGCGCATAAAGGATGTGGAGGGGAACGACCTTCCGGTGGCCGAAGAAGGGGAGATCTGTATAAAGGGCGACGCGGTGATGAAAGGTTATTACAACATGCCTGATGAGACGGCGCATGTAACCACCGGGGACGGCTTCTTCCGATCGGGGGACATGGGCAGGTTGGACGATGACGGGTATGTCTACATACTCGGCCGCAAGAAGGAGATGTATATCAGGGGTGGCGAGAACGTCTATCCACCGGAGGTGGAAGATGTTATCCAGGAGAACCCCGGGGTCCTCTTCGTCGCCGTGCTGGGTATTCCGGACCCGGTGATGGGCGAGGTCGGCCGCGCGTACATCGTGCCGATGCCCGGGGCCGAACCGCCGACCGAAGACGGGATAAAGCAGTGGTGCAAGGAGCGGCTGGCAAACTTCAAGATGCCGACGGAGGTTGTGTTCCGCGATTCGCTTCCGCTGACGCCGCTCGGCAAGGTTATGAAGAAAGCCCTGTACGAAGAGATGTAAGTACACGGCACCTGGGGTCAGGTCTTGAATCGTGAATTTATGCGAACACCTGGGGTCAGGTCTTAAAACGTGAATCTATTCGAAAACCTGGGGTCAGGTCCAACACACCAGGACCTTACCCCTTACATTCGAACACCTGGGGTCACGAAAAGGCCTGACAACCCCCGCCAGTCAGAGTGAAGGCCTGACACCCATGGTGGTTGAACGCTCCATGTACTGGAGCGTGCAGGGACCGGAAACCGCGAAAAGGCCTAACAACCCCCGCCAGTTAAACCTGAGGCCTGACACCCATGGTGGTCAGGTCCAACAAACCAGGACCTGACTCCTTAAGACACGACGAACTCCGCTGAACCCTACGGTGACGGTCACCACTATAGAAGGATTTCTTCGAGGCGGCGCCTGGGGCGGGCCGGCGGAGCTTCGTCGGGGTATCCCACGGTGAGCAGGGCAAGCACCGTTACGTCCTCCGGCAGGCCCAGTATCTGTTCGGCCCGCCCGGCGTCGAAAGCGCGGATCCAGCAGGTCCCTAACCCCAGCGCCGCAGCGGCGAGAACGATGTGCTCCGTCGCGATGGTGACGTTGATCACGCCGTGGATCACCAGGCGCTCGGCGTCGAGGCCCTTTTCCTGGCTGCCTCGCACTGCCCTCAGTATCATGCCGATGCTCGGCTTCACCGCCCCGGTAGTCACGAGTTTAAGGGTCTGCTTGCCCTTTTCCTTGAACGCCCCGAAGTCTATACAGCAGGCGATTACAACCGGCGCCT
>Ga0315291_10001117_pt1 | contig 35815 bp, 31 predicted proteins | sample YL17G12_20_MG_FD_203070 | JGI IMG/M metagenome (GOLD analysis project Ga0315291, IMG submission 203070) | Sediment microbial communities from Yellowstone Lake, YNP, Wyoming, USA - YL17G12_20 | ecosystem: Environmental > Aquatic > Freshwater > Lake > Sediment | place: USA: Wyoming | collected...
TTATTGGCTTTTTTGACCATATTCTTGACCTCTTTAGCTCCAGTTAGAAATATCTTCTATTTGATTGTATTTGGATTTCTAACTATTTTAGCAATTCTGGAATTCTTAAATCCCAAAAACGATTATTCGATGAAAGGGGCACCAACTATAAATATAATTATCGCCTTGGTCGCCGGATTTTTAGGATTCTGGTATCCCCATTTTGTGGAAGGTTATTTCAAGGCACTTTATGCCTCTCCTTATGGGGTCATCCCCTGTCCCACACTTTTGGTTATCCTTTCATTCTTTTTGGTCTTTTATCCTTATACTAATAGGTTTTTCCACTGGGTCTTAGCCATAGTAGGGCTTTTCTTTGGATTTTTTGGACTTTTTGTTTTGAAAGTGAGAATAGATTTAGCTTTACTGGCTTTATCACTATATACCCTTTATTCCTTGATTTTATTGGGGGCGAAAAAACCGCAAGGGGGAGAAGTTTTATAGCAGATGTTCGAATTAGACACCTTTTTCAAAACCATCTATCTGGCACTAGAAAAGATATTTGTTAGTTTAGGAATTCCTGGGTTTTTGTTTCAACTTTTCATTATGCTTTTGGTGGCGGCAATTATCTTAGCGTTTGTCTCTATAGCAGTTTTATTCTTAGTTTGGTGGGAGAGAAAAGTGTCGGCTCACTTTCAGGTAAGATATGGTCCGATGAGGACTGGCTGGCATGGCTGGCTTCAGACCATAATCGATGCGATAAAGCTGATTTTGAAAGAGGATACCACTCCCAAAGCAGCGGACAAGCCAGTATTCTTCATCGCCCCCATTGTCGTCTTTGTCTCCGCTTATATGGCCTATATCTGTATCCCTTTTGGAAGGGGGTTGATCGTGAGAGATTTGAATATCGGCATTTTATACATCTTAGCTATCACCACTTTCACTGTTGTGGGGATCCTTCTGGCTGGCTGGAGCTCCAATAACAAATATTCCCTTCTGGGAGGCTTCAGGTCTGCGGCTCAGATAATAAGCTATGAGGTTCCTTTAACTTTATCCATATTGGGTGTGGTTTTATTGACCCAATCTTTAAGTATGCAAAAGATCGTCTCCGCCCAGAAAGAGGTCTGGAGTTGGTATATCTTCAGACAACCTTTGGGCTTTTTGATCTATATCACCGCAGCAGTGGCAGAGGTGAACAGAACCCCTTTTGATATCCCGGAGGCGGAGCAGGAGATAGTTGCCGGATACAATATCGAATATAGCGGAATGAAGTTTGCAATGTTTTTCTTTGCAGAATATACAAATTTATTCACTATCGCCGCCATTGCCACCACTTTATTTTTAGGTGGATGGAATGGTCCCTTTCTTCCATCCTGGTTATGGTTTTTGGGAAAGTCTTTGTTTTTGATCTTTGTGATAATGTGGTTTAAATGGACTTTCCCGCGAATCAGAGTGGATCAGCTAATGGGGTTTGCCTGGAAGTTTTTGTTACCCTTAGCATTTTTGAATATAATTTTGACCGGACTTTTGGCATAAGATGGAAAAAGTAGCAAAAAAGACTTTCGATGGATTTTACAATCTCTTATTGGGAATGAAGACCACCCTGGAATATCTTTTCACTCACGCCATCACTTTACAATACCCCAAGGAAAGGTGGACAATGCCGGAAAGGTCTCGGGGGGTGACTGCTTTGATCGCGGATGAAAAGACTAAAAAATTGAGATGCACCGCCTGTCTGATCTGTGAAAGAAACTGCCCCACCCGGGCGATAAGAATCGTCCCGGCTAAAGATGAGACCGGGAAGAGGTATCCGCAGGAATTTGAGATCAATCAGGGGATCTGTATCTTCTGCGGAATCTGCCAGGAGGTGTGTCCCTTCGATGCCATAAAGTTGGTCAACAAATATGAGTTTTCAGTCTATCATAAGGATAAGTTAATTTATAAAAAGGAGAAGTTAGCCGAGATCGGCAAAGGGTATAAGTAAAAATCGGCCATAATGGTGCGTAGGGGCGGAGTTCATCTCCGCCCTGGGTGGAGATTTTAGGGTGCATTGACAGAGTCAATGCAGCATCCATATGGATGCACTCCATATCACACTCCAAGAGAGAGAAAAAGGAGACAGAGTTTTGGGCAATAACAGTCAGGTAGCAATTTTCTATATACTTTCCGCTATCATCATCGGCTCCGGGGTGATGGTGGTAACCTTGAAAAATATTTTTCATTCTCTTTTATTTTTAGTTCTATGTTTTTTCAGCATAGCGGGAATCTATGTTCTTTTAAATGCTGAATTTTTAGCTGCGGTTCAGGTTTTAATCTACGTTGGCGCAGTAACAGTTCTTCTGCTTTTTGCCATTATGATGACCGCTCAGATCTATAGCCCCAGCTTAAGGCAGACCAACGAGCAGGTGATTCCGGGATTGATCATTGTCTTGGTTCTTTTGGTAACCACACTTTTTATCTTGGGTAAGACCGCCTGGAAAATAAGCTCGAAAATGCCTGAGGCTCAATCCACAGTGGGGATCGGTAAATCTTTATTGACCATTTATGTTTTGCCCTTTGAAGTAGTTTCTGTGGTTTTGATCACTGCCTTGATCGGTGCGATAATAATTGCCCGAAAGGATTAGCTTTGTTGACCTTAAATCATTATCTGGCTTTGAGCGCTATCTTATTCTGTATCGGAATCTATGGTGTTTTGACCCGAAGGAATGCCATTGGCATTTTGATGTCCATAGAGCTTTTGTTCAATGCGGCCAATATCAACTTCATCGCTTTCTCAAAATTCATCACGCCGCAAGCTTTAACTGGACAGATCTTTGCCGTCTTCGTGATCACCATCGCCGCAGCTGAAGCCACAGTTGGATTGGCAATTGTCATCTTGATTTATAGGCATCATAAGGAAATAAATGTGGATAAGATCAACATTATGAAATGGTAGAAAGTTTGGGAATAAAATGCTTCAAAACAGTTGGTTAATACCTCTTTTGCCTTTGCTTTCCTTTGTCTTTATCATTTTTTTCACCATTAAAAAGCCAAAGCTTTCCTCCTATCTTTCCGTTGGTGCAGTTTCTATTTCATTTATTCTCTCTTTTTTAGTTTTGATAAATGTATTAAGAGATCCGCAGTCCAAAGAGTTTCTCTTCAACTGGATTGCCATTCCCGGTTTTACCATCCAGATGGGGATGTTGATCGATCCTTTGACCTCGGTGATGCTTATGGTGGTTACCACCGTCTCGATGTTAGTTCAGATCTATTCAGTTGGCTATATGGCAGGAGATCCGAGATTTTCCAGATATTTTTCCTTTCTTTCACTTTTCACTTTCTCGATGTTGGGTTTGGTCTTAGCCAATAATTTCTTTGAGATATTCATTTTCTGGGAGCTGGTTGGTTTAACCTCCTATCTTTTAATCGGATTCTGGTTTGAGAAAAAGTCTGCAGCCGACGCTGGAAAGAAAGCCTTTATCACCACAAGGACCGGGGACTTAGGATTTTTGGTGGGTATATTTCTATTAGTCTCAGCCGCAGGAACTTTCAATTTTAATCAGATCTTTCATCAAATAGAGGCAAATCAGATTTCAACTGGATTATTGACCTTATCCGCAATATTGATCTTCTGCGGCGCAGTGGGGAAATCTGCTCAGTTCCCCTTACATGTCTGGCTCCCGGATGCGATGGAAGGTCCCACTCCGGTTTCGGCATTGATTCACGCCGCCACAATGGTAGCCGCAGGGGTCTATTTAGTTGCCCGGACTATGACTTTGTTTTCCGCCTCAGCTTCTGCCTCATTAGTAGTAGCGATCATCGGAGCCTTCACTGCATTTTTAGCTGCATCCATCGGTTTAGTTCAAAATGATATCAAAAGGGTTTTGGCTTATTCCACCATCTCCCAATTGGGATATATGATTATGGCTTTGGGCTTGGGTGGATTTACTGCCGGGACTTTTCATCTGATGACTCACGCTTCTTTCAAAGCCCTTCTATTTTTGGGAGCCGGAAGTGTAATTCATGCGATACATACCAACGACATCTGGGAGATGGGTGGGCTTTATCCTAAGATGAAGACTACAGCCATAACCTTCATCATCGGGTCATTGTCCTTAGCTGGCATATTCCCCTTGTCTGGATTCTGGAGCAAAGATGAGATATTACTCATTGCGGGACATAAAAATCCCATTTTTATGCTGGTTGGGTTGGCGGTCGCTTTTATGACCGCATTCTATATGTTCCGCATTTGCTTTGTTACTTTCTTTGGAAAACCAAAAGACCAACACAAGTTCGACCATGCCCATGAATCCCCAAAGGTGATGACCATACCTCTGGTGGTCTTAGCTTTCCTTTCTATCTTTTCAGGCTGGCTGGGGATACCCTGGCTTCGCAAAGGGTATTCCTCCTTTGTTTATTTTCATGAGGTCCATCATTTGGAGCCTAACTTTATTTTGATGGGCTTTGCCACCCTGGTGGCTTTGTCCGGGGTCCTTTTGGCTTATCTTATGTATTATAAGGGCTCTATCTCTCCTGAAAGATTGAAACAAAGGTTTGGTTTTATATACAAAGTCTTATACAATAAATATTATTTTGATGAGATTTATAATGCCATAATCGTCAACCCTATTTTAAAGCTCTCCTCAGGTTTATTCAGATTTGATTTAGGGATAATCGACTGGTTGGTCAACTTCTTTGGAGATTTCACTCTGTTTTTATCCAAAATCAAAGAGTGGTTTGATACCAATATTGTGGATGGAGGGGTGAATGGGGTGGCTTATGTTTTGAAAAAGACTGGTTTGGGTTTGAGGCAGATTCAGACCGGACAGCTTCAAAATTACGCTTTAATAATTTTCTTTGGGATAGTTTTGATTCTGTTATTTAAGATCGCTTAAATTTATATCGAAGCCCTTTGGGCTTCGATAGCGGGAGGGGATCCCGATAAAACGGGATTTCGCTACGCTCAATAAACCCCTCCCCTACGAAACAAAAAACTAAAATTAAAAATGTCCTGACAAGGAGAAAAAATTATGAAATTCCCTATCCTAACCTATATGATCTTCTCACCTTTGGTCGGAATGCTCTTGATCTTGTTTCTAAGGAATGAAAATGTCAAAGCCATAAGATTTATCTCTTCTTTTTTCACTTTCATTCCCTTAGTCTTATCCTTGATCCTTTTGAAAAACTATGACCCTTCCACCTCCCAGATGCAATTCAAGGAATATTACGAGTGGATCCCATCTTTAGGGGTGAGCTATCATTTAGGTGTGGATGGGCTTTCAGTTCCGATGCTTTTTTTGACCGCCCTTTTATCCTTTGTCTCAATTATCGCATCATTTAACATCACCTATAGGGTAAAGGAATATTTCGCCTTCTTTCTACTTTTGACTAGCGGTATGTTAGGAGTCTTTGCCGCCTTAGATTTCTTCTTATTCTACATTTTCTGGGAAGTGATGCTGGTTCCGATGTATTTTCTGATCGGAATCTGGGGAGGTTCAAGGAAAGAATATGCGGCGATTAAGTTCTTCTTATATACTCTTTTCGGCAGTGTCTTTATGTTAGTGGGGATTTTAGCTTTATATTTCACCGTGGAGCCTCATACTCTGAATATGATGGAGTTGATCTCCAAGGCTCCAACACTGACTCGGGGATTTCAACTCATTGCCTATGTTGCCTTCTATTTAGCCTTTGCCATCAAAGTCCCTATCTTTCCTTTCCATACTTGGTTGCCGGACGCTCACGTGGAAGCTCCCACAGCTGTTTCAGTCATTCTGGCTGGGATTTTGCTGAAGATGGGGATCTATGGACTTTTGAGAGTGAGCTATCCTATGTTCCCCCAGGCGGCAATATATTTTGCTTTCCCCTTAGCCATTTTAGCCTTGATAAATATAGTCTATGGTGCCTTGGTCTGTATGGCTCAAAAGGACTTGAAAAAGTTAGTGGCATATTCATCGGTCAGCCATATGGGGTATTGCATCTTAGGTATTGCGGCCATAACTGTCACCGGAATTTCCGGCTGTGTATTTCAGATGGTCTCCCATGGTTTGATCACTGGTGCACTGTTCTTATTGGTAGGAGTTTTATATGATCGCGCCCACACACGGGATATCGATGCCTTCGGAGGTTTATGGGTCAAGCTTCCGGTATATTCCGGAATTATGACCTTATTCTGTATGGGCTCTTTGGGTCTTCCGGGCCTTTCCGGATTTGTCTCAGAATTTATGGTTTTCATCGGCTCCTTCCCGGTCTTTCCCATCATTGTGGCTGTTGCGGTTTTAGGGGTGGTGATAACTGCGGGATACTTTTTGCGGATGATCCAGAGGATGTTTTTAGGACAATTCAATACCAAATGGGAAGGATTGACCGAAATATCTGGCAGAGAGATTTTTACCGTTACCCCCTTGGCAATTTTAATGATCTTTATCGGAGTTTATCCCTTACCTCTGGCTAATATGATCAAAGCTACTCTTGAGAATATTGTTCATTTAGTAACGGGTTGAAAAATGCATTCAATTTGGAGCGGAATTTTTAAATATCATCTTCTTTTTCCCGAGATATTTTTATTCTTGTGGACAATTTTTATCTTCATCTTAGACTTTTCGTCAAAAAAACAGGAAAAAAGCTATTTAGGCCATCTTTCTTTACTTGGCTTAGCCTTAACTTTTGTTTTAGTTTTAACTTCAGTTAGAGGGTATCTTTTCGGAAGGATGTTTTTAGCGGACAACTTCTCCTTCTTCTTTAAATTGCTATTCTTATCCGCAGCATTTTTAGCCATAGCTTCTTCCATCGATTTCATAAAGAGGGTAGAAAAATATAGGGGAGAATATTTCGGCTTGCTTTTATTATCCACATTGGGGATGATGCTTTTATCCTCTGCCGGTGAGCTTTTATCCCTTTATGTGGCTTTGGAATTGACCACTATCCCCCTTTATGTTTTGAGCGCCTATTTAAAAAATGACTTTAAATCCTCTGAGGCTGGTTTAAAATATCTGATCTTAGGGGCGATCTCCTCAGGAGTTCTTCTATATGGTATAAGTATAATTTATGGTTTGACCGGGACAACAGATTTGACCTTCATAAAGATTTTTTTGGCTTTCGATTATCTGAGACTGGGACCACCTGGACCAATATTATTTTTTGGGATGATTTTTTTAATTGCGGGATTTGGCTTTAAATTAGCTTTGGTCCCTTTTCATATGTGGGCGCCGGATGTATATGAAGGTGCTCCTACTCCCATCACCGCCTATCTTTCAGTGGCGTCAAAAGCGGCGGGGCTTTCCGCTTTTGTAAGGGTTTTCTTCGAAGCATTTCCGGTCTATGTGCCAGATTGGGGAATAATAATCGCCACTCTGGCAATCTTGGGGATGCTTTTGGGAAACATTGTCGCTTTATCCCAAACCAATATCAAAAGGATGTTAGCCTATTCATCCATTGCTCAGATCGGTTATCTTCTAATCGGTGTGGTGGCAGCTTCCTCTCGAGGTGTTTCCGCTTTAGCCTTCTATTCTTTAGCCTATCTTTTCGCCAATATGGGAGCATTCATTGTGGCCATAACTTTTTCCAACTCAACTAAAAGTGACCAGATAAAGGATTATGCTGGTTTATCTCATCGTTCCCCAGGTTTAGCTTTATTGATGGCCATCTTTTTGTTATCCTTGGTCGGAATTCCACCCTTAGCCGGCTTTGTGGGGAAATATTATCTTTTCGCCTCAGCTATTGAGCAAAAGCAGATCGGAATAGTGGTCATAGCAATTTTGACCAGTGTGGTTTCATTATACTACTATATGGGAGTAGTAAGGGAGATGTATTTCAGTAAACCTAAGGATGAGACTAAAATCTCTATTCCCTTCAGCTTAAAGTTAGCTTTATTCATCTCCGTTTTAGGTGTATTCTTGGTAGGACTTTATCCCAATCCTATCCTCCAAATCACCTCCAAAGCCGCTTTGATCTTCCAATATTTTCAATAAGGTTTTTCTTTAGTCTTTTTATATTGACAATCTTCAAAAAAATAATAACTTGAAAACTTACTATACTGTATTAGGTTTAAGAAGTATTCAAAGAAAAGAGTTGTGTTATAAAAAATGTGTTTAGTTGTAGGGGTTCGATTTATCGAACCCGAATTAGCGGGAGCTTGATAAATCAAGCCCCTACAAATCAAACCGTAACAAATTGGCCAGCTGAGCCATGCCTTTTAAAGAAAAAGTTTTTAAAAACATAAGATTTCATTTCCTATCTGGGGTTTTAGTAATTGTCCCTTTGATCATCACCTATATAGTCCTTAAATTCCTCTTTGTGGGGGTAGATAATCTTTTATCTCCTTTAATAGCCAGATTGACCGGGTATCATATTCCGGGATTGGGAATTTTAGCCACCATTATTCTGATCTTTTTAGCTGGATTTTTCACTACGAACATAGTTGGATTAAGGGTTTTCGCCTTATGGGAAAAGATATTTGTTAAGACTCCTTTGGTTCGAATCATTTACATCGCCGCCAAACAACTGGTCGAAGGTTTAACCATATCCGGTAAAAAGGCATTTCAAAAGGTAGTTTTGGTAGAATACCCTCGATCTGGGATTTTTGCCTTAGGTTTTATAACCAAAGAGGTGGAGATGCATCTTGAAAACAGAGGGGAGGTTGAACTTTTGGCGGTGTATATTCCTACCACTCCTACCCCCTTTACCGGTTTAGTGATCCTTTTTCCAAAAAAAGAGGTCATTTTTTTGGATATGCCGGTGGAGGAGGGGATAAAATTTATAGTATCTGGAGGGATTGTATCTCCGGAGAGGTTTTCTTTCTCTGGACCAACCACCTCTTTTGAAAAGCAATCTAAAGGAGAGGAAGAAGTTTAAATATGCTTTTTTCTAAGGGGTCGGTCTTGGGCAGCAAGGCAGAGGCACTGACCGCTACAGTCTTAAAAGCTAAGGCTATTGCAGCCGTCTGGACCTTTCCCTCTATCCTTCTGTCCGCTTTGGTTATCGGTTGGGCTGCGGAAGCTACCCAATTTTTGGTCTCCCAGGGTCTGGCTTTAGCCATTTTAGCCTGGCTTCAGACCTTACCTGAGTTTGCAGTGGAGGCGGTCATTGCCTGGGAAGCGGGGATCGACCCGGAGAAGGTCCATTTAGTCACCGCCAATTTCACCGGCTCTTTGAGACTTTTGGTTGGCTTAGGTTGGCCTATGATCTATTTCACCACAGCTTTTTTTCGCCGAAAGAATTCCAAAGAGAAAAGATTTCTGAATATTAAGCTGGAGGGGGAACATTCAGTAGAAGTCTTGGGTTTGCTCCCGCCAATTTTATATTTCATCATCATCGTTTTGAAGGGGACCTTATCTTTATTCGATTCGGTTATTCTTTTTTTTATGTATGTGGGGTATCTTTACATCTTAAGAAAGATACCTCCTCAGGATCAGGAGAAGATAGAGGATGCGGGGAAAATTCCCCGGATGATATTGAAATTAAGGCCAGGACTGCGAAACCTTTCTATTGGCTTTTTATTCCTTTTAGGTGGGATCTGGCTCTATTTAGTTGCTGAGCCTTTTTTACACAGCATGCTGGCTTTAGCCACTATGTTAGGGGTGTCCCAGTTCGTCTTTGTTCAATGGGTCTCCCCATTTTTATCCGAATTCCCAGAGAAAGTGACCGCTTTTAACTGGGCTCGGACCGTTAGGAAATCACCTATGGCTTTGATGAATATGATCTCTTCCAATATCAATCAGTGGACGGTCCTGGTGGCAATGATACCTATAGTCTACAGCATCAGCTCCGGGAAAATATCTGCTATTCATTTCGATAGCCATCAAAAGGTGGAGATCTTCTTAACCATAGTTCAATCGGCTTTAGGATGCATCCTTTTAGCCAATATGGAATTCCGCTGGTACGAAGCTACCGGACTTCTTCTCTTATGGTTTGTCCAGTTTGTAGTTCCCCATTGGAGAGAGGAGATGATTTTCGTATATTTATTCTGGCTCTATGTGGAGTTGATCTTAGCCTTTTTTGGAAAGAGAAAACTTAAAGCCTTTGGTGAATTTAAAGAGCTTATTAGAAAATATTGGTGAGATCTGTAGTTGCTCGATTCATCGAGCCAAAGGTTGCCTGATAAATCAGGCAACTACATTTAAAAAACCCAATAAATTGGGCAACTACAAAAAAATAAATTAAATTTTAACAGCTATAAGGAGTTTTATGGTTAAATTCATTCCCCACGAGGAAAAATTTTTCGAGATGTTCAAAGAATCAGCTCAAAATCTTTTAAACGGGGCAAAGGCACTAAAAGAACTGGTGGAAAATTATACGGATGTGGAAAGGAAGGTTAGGGAGATCAAAGATATAGAGCACCAAGGGGATGTTATCTTCCACCAAATTGTCGACCGAGTGAATAAGACCTTTGTAACCCCTTTAGACCGGGAAGATATCTACGAGCTGGTCAACGAATTAGATAATGCCTTGGATGCTATCGAAGGGGTCTCCTCCAGATTTTTCTACTTCAAGATCGATAAACCCACCCCGGAGTCTATTCAGATGATTAATATCGTTTATAAGGCAGCAGTGGAAATAAAAAAAACTATTGACAATCTCAAAAACTTTAACAACCTGCTCCCCTTCTGCGTGGAGATCAATAGACTGGAGAATGAAGCAGATATGATCTCCCGGGAAATGATCGGGAGACTTTTGAACGAGGAGACCGACTGGAGGATGGCTATAAAATGGAAGGAGATTTACGGGAGATTGGAGACTGCGGCAGACTATTGTGAAGATATCTCCAATGTCATAGAAAGCATAGTGGTAAAAAATGCTTAATTCGATCTCTGAAAAGGTGATCTTTGTGGGACAAATGGAATATAAATCTTCATGTTTATACAAAGAGATATCGTTATTTTTTCTTGGTCATACAAGGTGTAGAGGAAGGCTTTTCCGCCATAGGCGGATCCGCCTTCGGCGAAAGCCTTCCACAAAAGAGAATTGTCCCGCCTTCGGCGGGACGCTACAGAAGTGCCAGCTTTCTTTTCATTAGAGAGGAATAATTGATGTTTGAATCCTTCTGGTTTTTGATTTTAATTATTTTTTTGTCAATGGCTTTCGATTTTGTGAACGGGTGGACCGATGCCTGCAATTCTATTGCTACGGTCGTTTCTACCAGGGTCTTAGCTCCTCATACTGCGGTTTTAATGGCGGCATTTTTTAATCTGGTGGGAGCTTTTTCCGGCACAGCCGTAGCAGTGACTATTGGAAAGGGCTTGGTAACTACTGAGTCGATTAATCTTCTGACTATAGCAATGGCTCTCACCTCGGTGATTATTTGGAGCTCCTTAGCTACTGTTTTCGGTCTTCCTACCAGCGAAAGCCATGGGCTTATGTCCGGCTTGGCCGGAGCTGGTATAGCTACCGCGGGAACAAAAGTTTTGATCTGGGCTGGATGGAGAAAAGTATTTTTGGGTTTAGTCTTTGCCCCCATAATTGGATTTGTCATTGGGCTTGTGGCTATGACTTCCCTTTTATGGCTTTTTCGCCATACTCGTCCCGGGGCAGTTGCAGGAATTTTTAAAAAGGTACAGATAGCTTCAGCCGCTTTTATGGCTTTTAGCCACGGCTCCAACGATGCCCAGAAGACTATGGGGATAATCACCTTAGCTTTAGCCATCCATTTCCATTGGTCCTCTTTTCATGTCCCCGCCTGGGTTATCCTTCTATCCGCTACTACTATGGGGATAGGAACTGCTTTCGGGGGATGGAGGGTTATCCGGACAATAGGGATGAGGATAACCAAATTACAACCGATCCATGGATTTGCCGCAGAGACCTCTGCGGCTTTAGTGATTCAAGCCGCCTCTAGAATTGGTCTCCCTTTGAGCACCACTCACGTGATCGCCTCAGGGATTATGGGGGTTGGGGCAACCCGAAGGCTTTCCGCTGTCAGATGGGGTGTGGCTGGAAATATCGTCTTAGCCTGGATTTTGACCTTCCCTATATGCGGAGGGATAAGCTGGCTTTTGACCTTCATAGTTAATCGATTCATCTAAGTTTTTTGAAAGAAAGCTTTTTATTTTAAATGCCGGGAATTTGCGGAATAATTGACCTTTAGGGAGGATCAATAAAATAATGGTTACAGTTGGTTTCGTTCTAAGTTAGCTGATTTCATTCGGGATACTCTTTTAAGCCCAAAGGCAAGATATAAAGAATATCTTAATTGGTCCTATATAGAAAATATCATCGAAAACCATCAAAACGGAAAACAGAATCTCTCCATCCAAATCGGTGCCCTGCTCACCTTTGAGTTGTGGCTGAAGTTGTTTGTAAGTTAGTTCCTATCAAAATTGTCCTTGACTTTTTCCATTATTTCGAGTTATAATTATATTGATTTCAGGTATACTAAAGACTCATAATTTGGTAAGCCCTGAGTTTATAAACTGTCTAGCAAATTTAAAAAATGGTCAAGAAAAGCGATAAGAAAGTTGAGAATACGTTATACTACGGCGATAATTTAGAAGTATTGAGAAAATATATTACGGATGAATCTATCGACCTTATATACTTAGATCCACCTTTCAATTCTAAGGCTACCTACAATATTCTTTTCAAAGAGCCTACTGGAGATTTATCAGAAGCTCAAATAACGGCTTTCGAGGATACCTGGCACTGGACTAAACAAACTGCAGAATCTTTTCAAGAGATAATTGAGTTTGCCTCTCCAGAGATAGTCAATATGATGACTGCTTTTAAGTCATTTATTGGGTTAAACGATGTTATGGCTTATTTGATAATGATGTGCATAAGGTTAATAGAACTTAAAAGAGTTTTGAAAGATACAGGTTCTATATACCTCCACTGTGATCCAACAGCATCCCATTATCTAAAGATTTTAATGGATACCATTTTTGGAAAGAGAAATTTTAGAAATGAGATCACATGGCATTATAGAAGATGGACTAATATCCAGAGGCAATTTCAAAGAATGCATGATATTTTGTTATTTTATTCAAAGGGAGACAAATTTAACTATAATCCTTTGAAAGTGGAAATATCGGAATCACAAAAAAGGAAATTCCAAAGAGGATGGGATCAAAATGTTGTCTTGATTGAAGGAAAACCACAACCACAATTAATAATCTATGACCAAAAGAAGGTAAATAGAGCTATAAAAGAAGGGCGGCTGGACAAAAATAGATTTGCAAGAATCATTCAAAGAGGGGCTCCTCGAGTAAGTTCGCCAGACGTGTGGATAATTCAACCAATAAATTCACAAGCTAAAGAACGGCTAGGTTATCCTACACAGAAACCAGAAACTTTACTTGAAAAAGTTATTTTATCTTCATCAAACGAAGGTAATATCGTTCTTGACCCATTTTGTGGATGCGGAACTGCTATTGCGGTAGCCCAAAGGTTAAAGCGAAAATGGATTGGGATTGACATTACTCACCTGGCTGTCAATTTAATAAAATTTAGATTAAAAAATCAATTCACGCTACAACCCAGGAAGGATTATAAAGTTATAGGAGAGCCGATAGATCTGGCAGGAGCAAGGGCTTTAGCAAAACAGAACAGATTTCAGTTCCAATGGTGGGCTTTATCGCTGATTGAAGCCAGACCATATGGGAATAAGAAAAAAGGAGCAGATACAGGAATTGATGGCTATATGTATTTCGTAGATGAAAAAGACAAGACGAAAAAAATTATTGTGCAGGTCAAGAGTGGAGGAGTTTCAGTAAAAGATATACGAGATTTGGGGCATGTAATGGAAAGAGAAAAGGCTGAAATGTCGATATTCCTGACTTTAGAAGAACCAACAACCCCGATGATAAAAGAGGCTTTGGGAAAAGGTGTATATAATTCCCCTACTACGAGAAAACCTCTTCCTCGCATACAAGTTCTAACAATAGAAGAACTACTCAAAGGTAAGTATCCAGAATTACCGAGGTCTTTTCTTCTCAGCTCTTTCAAAAAGGCAGAAAAATATAACGAAAATCCTCAAAATAATGACCTATTTGACAATAACGAATGAGATAGTGGATTTGTGTTCCCTTCTAAATTTAAGCAATTTCGTTAAGTAAAAGTATTAAAGGGGCAAAATAGGATATTCTCGAAATCTCCTTGAGTTTGCTCTTGTGCTTTCAGGTGATTATATTACATTTTGCCCTGATATAATCTGCCTGTAGTGCTCCTGCGAGTTTAATTAAACCTTTGATGACAATATGGGTCAAATATATTGTGAAATATTTCTGAGAAGGTTGACGAATCTTTAGCTGTGTAGTATACTGGAGCACTATGTTCGTTTGGTACTATGTGTTGCTAATTTTTACAGTCGTACAACTTCACCGCAAGTTTTTTGAAGATAATGTGTCTATTAACGTAAGTGTATTTTGGTCCCTAGAGGTAGTTCCAATATTATAGTTTTCGATGGATGATAATGAATTAATCGAAAAGATCATAGCCAAAGACCATACCGCATTCAAATCACTGATTGATCAGTACAAGGATTTGGTCCTCAACACGTGCCATAACCTAATCGGTAACAGACAGGATGCCGAGGATGTGTCTCAAGAGGTGTTTTTTCAGGTATACAAAAAAGTCAAACATTTCCGAGGCGAAGCCAAAATCTCCACCTGGCTTTACCGAGTTGCGGTGAATCGCTCGCTGAATTTTGTGCGGGACAATAAGCGATTTAGATGGCTAAAAAGTCTCAGTTCGTTACCAGAAGATAAGGGCCAGAGGGCAGAGGAGGTGCCAGCTTCAGATTCGGGTCGACCGGATGTGGCACTGGAAGAGAAAGAGCGAAATGTGATAGTAGAAAAGGCAATTGATTCTTTACCGGGGAAGCAACGAGCAGCATTTGTGCTTCATAAATATGAAGGTTTATCTTATAAGGAAATAGCCAAAATTTTAGAGTGTACCCTCTCATCGGTGGAGTCCCTTATTCACCGGGCAAAATCAAACTTGCAGAGAAAATTGATTCATCACCTAAAAGAAAAGTGAGTGAGAACCGCAAGTTTTTTAAAGAATCCGTGTCATAATAGTCAGGCGGAGGTAACGAAAATGAATTGTAAAAATATTAGAAACAATTTCCTCTCCTTCTTAGAGAATGAACTGCCAGAAGAACAACGGGTGCAAATGGAAAAACACCTTAAAAACTGTTTTGACTGCTCCCGCCTGCTGGAGGAGTTTTCCCAATTGTGGGGGGCTTTGGAAAGCAGAGAGAAAATTCAGCCTTCTCCTTACTTCTGGACCAGACTGAAGCAGAGGATCATCGAATATGAAGAGGGTAGAAAGTCTGTTCTGAGGTGGTTGGAGGGGTTAGTTCGCTGGGCTCGCCCGGCAGTTGCGGTTTTTGTCTTGCTGATTTGCATTTTCCTAGGCTATTCATTGGGAAACTTCTCCCAACCTGTTAATGGCCAAACGTCATCCCCAGTTGACCAACGCACTATCGCTTTGCAGCAGTTTTTTGATTCCCACCATCTGGACCCTTTAACCGATTTGCCAACGGGTTCCATTGAAGCGACTTATTTGAATTTAATTTCGGGAGAATAGGAGGTAAGGATGAAAAAGAATTTAGTCATTTTGTTCATCGTACTTCTAACCATAATCAATATTGCCGCATTGGCAACCATTGCCTATCATCGCTTCCATCCCAAAAGGCCTTTCCGCCCGATGGACCGGCCTGACACACCGACGAGTTTTATCAAGCGAGAACTTGATCTGAATGAGGAGCAGGCGAAAGAATTTGAATCCCAGGATAAAAGATTTAGGGAAGCGACAAAGCCAATTCTTGATTCACTCGAGGCTAAAAGAAGAGACTTAATAGATGAAATAGCAGCCAAGGAACCGAACAGGGATAGGCTGGATAGACTTACAGAAGAAATTGGCGCTCTACAGATTGCGCTGCAAAAGAAGACAATCATGCATTTGCTTAAAGAAAAGTCATTCTTAACTCCCGAACAGCAGAAGAAGTTCTTCTCCTTTTTTAAGGAAGGACGGGACCGAATGAGAATGAAAGGAGACCGCGGAAAAGGAATTGAGAGGGGGCTTAGGTATCCTAATTTTAAAGAGGGTGAATAGACATGAAATCAAATGAAATCAAAAATAATCATATCACCACTGATGACCTGGCTTTTTCAGCCTATCTGAAAATGAAAGGCTATCATCTCATCAAATCAGATCAAAAAAAATCAAAAAACACCTTCACTTTTGAAGTTGATGAAAACATAGATCAACTGAAGGTGGAGTTCATCAACAGCGAGTTCGTTCAGTTCTACAATGAGCTGAGAAACCTGAAGAAGATGATTTCAACAGAAAGGAGATCACAATGAAAGCGTATCGCATATCCATCTGGACTTTGGTTCTTTTCACCCTTTTCATTGTCAGCCCTACAGGCGATGTTTTGGGTCAGTGCGTTGGAGGTCATAACGGAAAAGGCTTTTTCGCCGGCCTGACTGAGGAGCAGAGAGAAACTGTTCAGGAGAAAGTGAAAGAGATGCGAAGTCAGAGTGCCGCCCGTGAGGAGATTCACGCCGCAGTGGCTGAGTTGCTTAAAGGGTATGGGATCGAACCGTCTGAGAAACCAGAGGGATTATATAAACCTATGGGCTTCGGTCCTGGCGGATTCTTAGATAAATTGACAGATGAGCAAAGAGAAGCTGTTCGGGAGAAGATCAAGGAGATGCGAAGTCGGGGTGTTACCCGACAGGAGATTCACGCTGCCGTAGCTGAGACGTTAAAAGGATACGGCATCGAGCTGCCCGAGAAAATAGATGGCAGGCATGGCTTTAAAGGCTTCGGTCACAGTGGCTTCTTGAATAAACTGACTGATGAGCAGAGGGAAGCTGTTCGAGGGAAGATCAAAGAGATGCGAAGCCAGGGTGCTACCCGTGAAGAAATTCGGGCTACAGTGGCTGAGATGCTTGAAGGATACGGCATCAAGTTGCCAAAGGACTCTGAAGGCAGTTCTTCAGAAACAGCACCTGTTGAGCCTTATATTCAAACTCAGAACTATCCCAATCCCTTTAATCCGCAGACCGAGATTGCTTACAGCCTTCCTGGGGACTGTTATGTAAAGCTCACCATCTATAATATCCAGGGTCAAAAAGTTAAGCAGTTGGTGGATGAGTATCAGAGCGCCGGAACGAAAAAAGTGGTCTGGGATGGCTGTGATGAAAGTGGAGAAGAAGTAGCCAGTGGAATCTATTTTTACCGCATCGAGGCTGGGCCAAATACTGAGACCAACCGCATGGTTCTTTTAAAGTAAACCACGGCTCCTGAAAATTTGTATTCTTTTGGCTTGGGGGTGACCGAACGCTACGGTTACCCCCAACTTTTAAACAGTCAAAAAGAGGTGAAGAGGTGATTAAGCATAATCTTAGAATGGTAAGCAAAATACTTGATTTATTAGTACTCGCTGGCTTAACTTTGTTTGTAGGTTGTAAAACTCAAGAGGTAGAGACTCACTGGTCGGCGACGCCGGTGCAGGTAGACGGTGAAATGATGGAATGGGCTAATATGCCCACCATCTATTTTGAGGACAGTGGAGTGCAATTAGGTTTGTGTAACGATAGCGAAAACCTCTACATTCTTTTCCGTTTCGGTAACGAATCCTGGGCACGAGCTATTCGTATGGGTGGTGTAACCTTATGGTTGGATAATTCTGGAAAAAAGAACAAGGATTTTGGCATCCGCTACACCGGCGGACCCCCTCTTTCAGAAATGCTAAAACCTGGAATGACTGGGGAGGGTGGATTTCAGGATAACCTTACCCCGGAACAGAAAGAGCGCCTCAAGAAGCAACAGGAGGCTATGGCTGATCAACTCAAGGTCCTCTACAAAAAAGGTGGTCAGGAAATACCCATACCTGCTAATGGTTCCAGTGGTCCGGCTGTTAGCTTTGCCTCTCCCCAGGGTATTTACACCTATGAATTCAAAATTCCTTTACGGAAAAGCGATGCTTTCGATTATGGCATTGGTGCCCAACCCGGACAAACCATTTCTCTTGGATTGGAATGGGGCGACATTGAAATGGGTGATCGCCAGCGCATGAGGCCGGAAGGTAGTGGAATGGGGATGCCTCCCGGTGGTGGCCTACCTGGAGGGGGTGGTAGGGGTGGTGGTGCACCCGGTGGCCAGGGCAGTCCCGGCATGCAAAAACTCGAAAAGCAGGAACTCTGGGTGAAAACTCAGATAGCTTCACCCCCAGCAAGATAGTGAGAAAGCAATGACATCGTTTCCTGAACAGAGGATACGGTGGGCAGTGGTCTATTACAGCTTGGCTGTTTTGTTGTTATTATTAGCCTCCTGTGCCACCGTGCCTTCCTCCCGAAAATATGTGGGTACTCCTTCAGATTCGAAAGGCTCGGTCCGGCCAGAGGAACCCTTCCTAAGCTTGTGGGAGAAGTGGACGGTGCAGATTGGAGCGGTGCGGGGTGGAGCACCGTTGCAACTGATTAACCCCTTCACCATAATTGGGGGTGGGGATCGAGGTGGTAAAGACAGCCAGTTCCCTCTTCAGATTACTGCTACTTTGATGGATACCATGTTGATTGAGGCGGGCTTAGAGCATTACGCTACCTTACTAACGATGACTCCAGAGGAGTGGCTGGCATTTCGCAATGCCTATTTTCAACGCTACGATGTGGAAAACCATCTTCTTATCTGGTGTGAATTGTATACTTCCTGGGCGGAACTATATCTAGATCCAAACCGCTGGATTATATTCATCCAAGATGATGCCGGTAATCAGTATGAACCGCTGCGAATCTTGGAGGGTGCTCCTTCCTTTTCTCGAAGGGTGACGGACAAATTCCCGGAATTTCAGCCTGAACAGAAGGACCTAAGATGGGAAGCCCATCAAAAAAATTTGATGCTCTACTTCCCCAAAAAAGACTTTTTAAAAAAACCCATTCGGTCTGAAAAGGTGAGATTCTTGAAACTGGTTTTTCAGCTGAGTGAGGATGAGAAAACCAGAGCCGAGGGCATGTGGGCCTTCAAAGAATAAATTAAGATGAGATTACCTAACGAGTTACAAAAGACCATGGGTTTAATTAAACCTTTGAAGGCATTACGGGTCAAATATATTGAACTCTTTGCCGTTAAATTTGAAAAAGAGTTTTTACCTAACCTGTTCTTTTTAGTTTGAAAAGAGAAAGGAAACCTATGAAAAAAGTCTTTATTATCATTCCTGTTTTAATTTTGATAACCTTGTTTTTTTTAATTTTCTTTGGAAAAAATAAAAAGTCTGAGGCAGGCTATCTCACCGCTTTGGTAGAAAGAGGCGACATCTCCATTATGGTAACTGCCACTGGATCTCTGGAAGCGGTGACTATGGTTCAGGTAGGGAGTCAAGTCTCTGGAACCATTTCAGCTCTTTATGCGGATTTCAATGACCAGGTAAAAAAGGGGCAGGTCATTGCCCAGTTAGACCCCACTTTTCTGAAAGCTCAGGTTTCCCAGGCGCAGGCGGATTTAGAAAAAGCCAAAGCATCATTTGATCTTTCTAATAAAGAATACGAACGCTCTTTAACTCTCTTCGAAAAGAACTTAATCTCAGAATCCGAGAAAGATCTCTCCTTGACCAATAAGGAACTGGCATTAGCCCAACTGAAATCTGTTCAGGCGGCTTTAGACCGGGCTAAGACCAATCTTGATTATGCCACCATAGTTTCTCCCATAGATGGGGTGGTCATCTCCAGAAATGTGGATGTGGGACAGACAGTAGCAGCCAGCTTATCGGCTCCAACCCTTTTCACCATTGCCAAAGATTTGATCCAAATGCAGATTAAAACCAGCGTAGATGAAGCAGATATCGGAAAGATAAAGGAAGGCCAAGAGGTAATTTTCACTGTGGATGCCTATCCGGAACAATCCTTTAAAGGAACTGTAAGACAGATAAGGCTTTTGCCCCAAGTTGTTCAGAATGTTGTATCCTATGATGTCATCATCGAGGTTACCAACCCCGATCTTTTGTTAAAGCCGGGTATGACTGCCAATGTAACTATACTGGTGGATTCAAGAGAGGATATTATTAAGGTCCCTTCCGGGGCTTTGCGTTTCAGCCCACCAATGAAGGGAAAAGAGTCCTTAGCCGGTGGAGCAGAGGCAGGGAATAAGGCTCGAAGCTCATCTCCGCCTAATACCGGTTCTTTTAATCCCCAACCTCCAGGTTCTAAAAGAGCCAATCAAACAACCCTCTGGATTCTAAACCAGCAGGAAAAACCAGAGCCGGTTTCAGTTAAAATAGGAATATCGGATGGGACTTTCACTCAGGTTATCGCTGATAATCTTAAAGAGGGGGATAAGGTGATCACCGGCCAAAAGGGTTCAGGTAATTCATCCAGTAACCAGCAGGTGAATCCTTTTGCTCCTCAGTTTGGCGGCGGCAGGAGGTAAGATTGGATAATCTGATCTCTACAGACCATTTGGTCAAGACCTATACACTCGGCGATTTTGAAATTCATGCTTTGAGAGGGATAGACTTATCCATCCGGAAAGGTGAATTTGCAGCCATAATGGGTCCATCCGGTTCAGGGAAATCAACCTTAATGCATATCTTGGGATGTTTGGATCGACCGACCAAAGGGAGATATTTCCTCGAGGGAAAAGACATCTCCTCTTTAGACCGGAATGCCTTAGCCCGGATAAGAAGCGAAAAGATCGGCTTTGTCTTTCAGTCTTTCAATCTTCTCTCCCGAACAACTGCCTTAGAAAATGTAGAACTACCCCTGCTTTATAATAATAGCTCTCCTAAAATAATAGCTGAAAAAGCCAGAAAGGCTTTATTAATGGTGGGTTTGGAAGGAAGGGAAAATTCTTATCCTAATCAGCTTTCAGGGGGTCAGCAGCAGAGGGTAGCCATTGCCAGGGCTTTGGTGAATGACCCTGCAATAATTTTGGCGGACGAGCCCACTGGAAACCTGGATACCAGGACTTCGGTAGAGGTGATGGAGATATTTCAATCCCTTAATAAACAGGGAATCACCATCATCCTCATAACCCATGAAAAAGATATTGCGGCCTATGCTAAGAGAAACATAACTTTCAGGGACGGAAAAATTGTGAAAGACGAAATAGTCGCTACTTCTAAAAATGCTAAAGAGGAACTATTGTCTTTGCCCCAGGTGGAAACTGAGGAGGAGATATGAGATATTTTCAGATTCTTAAAGTCGCCTATAGAGCTTTATTAAGAAACAAAATGCGTTCCATCCTGACAATGTTAGGGATAATAATCGGGGTGGGGGCTGTTATTGCTATGTTAGGGATAGGACAAGGGGCAAAGAAGATGGTTAATGATCAGATTGCTTCGCTGGGGGATAATCTCTTAAATGTATTTCCGGGAAGTTTTCATGGCGGAGGGGTGAGGACTGGTGCTGGAACTATGACAAGTTTAACAGAAGAGGACGTTAAGGCTATTAAGGATAATTGCCCGGCAGTTTCAAGAGTCTCACCAGTTGTTCGATCCGGAGCTCAGGTGATAGCAGGAAATCTAAATTGGGGGACCTCGGTCGAGGGTTATTCTCCAGATTTTGTTTTTATCCGTTCCTGGCCTTTAGCCTCTGGAACTTTTTTCACGGACCAGGATGTGCGAGGAGCTACCAAGGTATGTGTTTTGGGAAAGACCGTGGTGGATAACCTTTTCCCTGATCAGGACCCAGTTGGAGAGATAATAAGAATAAACAAACTTCCCTTCAGGGTCTTAGGGGTTTTGTCTCCTAAGGGACAAACCGGCTTTGGCCACGATCAGGATGATATAATAATAGTTCCCTATACCACAGTCCAGAAAAAGATTAGAGGAATAACTTATATTAATTCTATAATCGCCTCAGCCGTTGACCGCACTCAGATCGACTTAGCTGAAGAACAGATAACCACACTTCTGCGTCAGAGACACAGAATCCAACCAGGACAGGATGATGATTTCACAGTCAGGAGTCAATTGGATATTGCGAGTGCGGCTGGCTCAACCTCCAAAATAATGACCATCCTTTTAGGAGCTATCGCCTCCATCTCTCTGATAGTTGGAGGCATCGGAATAATGAACATTATGTTGGTCTCGGTAACTGAAAGGACCAGGGAGATTGGAATAAGGATGGCAGTGGGAGCTAAAAGCCGGGATATATTAACTCAATTTTTGGTGGAATCTATGGCATTAAGTTTTATGGGAGGTATTCTCGGCATAATCTTAGGTATCTTGAGCTCACAGCTGATCTCAATTCTCTTGCGCTGGCCAATTTTCACCTCAGCTTTATCTATAGTTTTGTCCTTCCTCTTTGCCGGCTTTGTGGGGGTCTTCTTCGGCTTCTATCCTGCAAGAAAAGCCTCACTTTTGGATCCAATAGAGGCTTTGAGATACGAATAAACGGATGATAACATCACTCCCTGAGCAAAACTCCAAGGGTTAATTGAGTGGATGTAGGGACAGGTTTTAAAACCTGTCCAGGACAGACCTGAAGGTCTGTCCCTACAAAGTTCACCCAAATATGGAGAGGACCAAATAGGATCGTGCAACAACGAAGTCTTTCTCTGCCTCAATAACTGTAGGGTATAAATCCCCCTCAAAATTTACTTGACTTAATTCGTATATTGATTTAAGATAATCATATTAAACTTTGAGGAGGTTTATAAATGAACACTTTTAAGACTTTAATTCTATTGCTTGCTTTGACCCTTTTGTTGATCTTAGTCGGAGGATTGATCGGGGGAAGGTCGGGGATGATCTTTGCTTTGGTCTTAGCCGCAATTATGAACTTCACCGCCTATTGGTTTTCGGATAAGATTGTTCTGGCTATGTATCGGGCTCAAAAAATCGGGGAGAGTGAAAATCCGCAACTCTATCGCATCGTAAGAGCCGCATCTCAGAAAGCACAGCTTCCTATGCCCAAAGTCTATATCATCCCCACAGATTCTCCCAATGCTTTTGCCACTGGAAGGGGACCTAACCATTCTGCTGTGGCAGCTACTTCTGGGATATTGAGGATCTTGGATGAGGATGAATTAGAAGGGGTGATCTCCCACGAGCTGGCTCATATAAAAAACCGGGACATCTTGACCGCTTCTGTTGTAGCCACTCTGGCTGGGGCGATAAGTATGCTGGCCTATATGGCTCGGTGGGCGGCGATATTTGGGGGAGGGGGAAGGGATGATGATAGGGGTGGAGGAGGTTTAGGCCTTTTAATCGCCGCTATCATTGCTCCCATTGCGGCCATGCTAATCCAATTAGCCATTTCCAGATCCAGAGAATATGCCGCAGACGAGATAGGTGCAAAAATCAGCCATAAGCCTTTATCCTTGGCATCGGCTTTAGAGAAGTTAAGCTATGCTTCCAGAAGGGTCCCATTGGAAGCTAACCCTTCAACTGCTCATCTTTTCATCGTCAACCCCTTAAGTGGAGAAGGGCTAACCTCTCTTTTTTCCACCCATCCTCCTTTGAAAAACCGCATAGCAAAACTTAGGGAGCTGGCAAGAGGGTTATAAAAAAGTGTCTTCGAAAAAAGACTGGACACATGGGGGGAGTAATAGAAGGTAAGTTCGTTGGAGTACAAGTCTTAGAGAAGTTAAGCATCAAAAGTACTGTAATTGGGGAAAATATCTCACAGCAGATTATTCCCCGCCTGTGGCGGATCCGCCTTCGGCGGAAAGGATTAAGCAGATGAGAAAATCATGATAATCCGCTGAAGAAATCCGCTAAATCAGCTTCATCCGCTGTGATTACAAGCTTCCTATATGGAAAACTACTGGATAGAGATATTATTAATCATCTTTTTAGTCTTTTTGAATGGTTTTTTTGCCTCATCCGAGTTCGCTTTAATCTCCGCCCGGAAAAGCAGAATCAAACATTTAGCTGAGACCGGTCATAAAAAGGCGGTCTTGGTTAAAAGGGTTCAAGCTGAGCCGGAAAGATTTTTAGCCACTATTCAGATTGGGGTCACCTTAGTGGGCACATTGGCTTCAGTAGTTGGCGGAGCCAAAATTGTCGATTTAATCCAGCCTTTAATCCAGAAAATCCCCGTATCTTTTATTCAAAAAAGCTCTGAAACTATCTCCATCGGTATTGTGGTAGTGATTATCTCCTATCTTTTCTTAGTTATAGGGGAGTTGGTTCCCAAGCATCTGGCTTTGAAAAACTCAGAAAAAATCGCTTTCAGTGTGGTTGCACCTGTTGAATTTTTGTCCCGCCTTTCTTATCCTTTTGTTAAAATATTATCCTTTTCCACCAGAGCTTTCACTTCTCTGCTTGTGGGAAAGGCTCCCAAAGAACCTCCCTTCATCTCCGAGGAGGAGGTCAAATATATTATAAAAGAAGGTAAGGAAAAGGGGATATTTGATCAGACTGAGGAGGAGTTGATCCACTCTGTCTTCGAGTTCACCGATACCTATGTGCACAATATTATGACCCCCAGGACTGAAATTGTAGCTTTAGACATAAAGAGCGATACTGATAAAGTTTTGAGGAGCATAACCGAGGAGGGGTATTCCCGAATACCGGTTTATAAAGAGAATCTGGACAATATTGTGGGGATAATCTATGCCAAAGATGTTTTGAATCTGCTTCAGGATCGGGACTTAATTATTCTGAATGATATCCTGCGTCAGCCCTATTTTGTCCCCGATTCAAAAAAGATCTCAGAGCTTTTAAGGGAGTTTCAGAAAAAGAAAATCCATCTTGCCATCGTCTTAGACGAATTCGGTGGAACTGCCGGGCTTATCACTTTGGAGGATATTTTAGAGGAGATAGTGGGGGAGATTGAGGATGAATATGACGAGGCCCTAAAGGAGGTCGATTTTCTTTCCGATGGCTCAGCTATTGTGAGCGCGGGGATAGAGATGGATGAGTTCAATAAAAAGCTCAAAGTTAAATTGCCTTTGGATGTCTCCAATACCTTAGGGGGATTCATCATAAATTCTTTGGGGAGATTTCCAGCCTTAGATGAGAGGATCAAGATTGATAACTTGGTTTTTATAATCTATGAGAAATCAGCTCACCGGATTAAAAAGATCAAGGTGATAAAAGAAAGATAGAAAAAGATGTTCGAATCGATCTTAGAGCCTGTAGGAAAATGGATCATCTGGATTATCTCTTCTGGTGGCTATCTGGGAATAGTTTTGGCTATGGGAATTGAATCCGCCTGTATCCCCTTGCCCTCTGAGGTCATTATGCCTTTTTCCGGATATTTAGCTTTTACTGGAAGATTTAATCTGTTTTTGGTCTCAGTTGCCGGTGCTTTTGGTTGTGTAGTTGGCTCTGTAGCCGCCTATGGGGCTGGGATCTGGGGAGGGAGGGCTTTTATTTTAAGATATGGGAAATATGTTTTGATCTCCCATAAGGATTTGTCCACCGCCGAAAGGTTTTTTGAAAAACATGGGGATTGGGCAATTTTTATCTCCCGCCTTTTGCCCATAATCAGGACCTTCATCTCCTTACCCGCCGGAATAGCCAAGATGAACTTTCCCAAATTTGTCTTATATACCTTCTTAGGCTCATTGCCCTGGTGTTTTGTTCTAGCTTATATAGGGAAAGTTTTAGGGGAGAACTGGATGGCGATAAAAAGCTATTTCCGCCATGCGGATATTGTTATTGTTATTATCATAATTTTTGGCATTGGGTATTTTGTGTATAGGCATGTGAGGGGGTAATTTATCAACATCTTGCCATGCTCTAGCCAAGTAGAGGATCATTTATTTCATTAGGTCTTTCGGGTCTATTTTAAGTTTTTTGGTTACTCCATTAGCATTTTCATTTTTGCAATTAACAGATACTTCAACAACAAAGGGTTCTAACTTACCATCCTCGAGAACCATCCTAAACCAGATTGTTATGTCATTTTGATTATCCCAATATGGCAAATTGCAATTGGAAAGTATACATGTATCCGCGAACTCTAGCAGACGAAGTTCAATCTGAGAATTCCATAGATTCGAATGGAAAGTGCGGTAAGAGTAAATTTCACTTACCTTATGCCTATAAGGATGTTGTTTCTGTAAAGGGAGTCTGAAAGTTAAAGTTGGATTTTTTAAAGTGAAGCCTGAAATATTGGTCATTTTAAATTGAACTTTATGGGATTTGACTGGATCAGGAAAATTCTGATAAGCCTGCTTCAAGCTCTCCGAAAGTTCATCCTTGCGGTATTCTCCAAAGTCTGCTTTATCAACGGATGGCTCAATTTTCACTTTCACTGTTCTCATCTTAGGGTCTGCTGCAGATAAAGCTGTAACGGCAGCCAACAATGCTGCAAATACTGCCGCACTTTGAATTGCTTTATCAAGGCCAGAATATTCACCCAATGGTGAAAAAACGACTACGAGCCCAAATCCCACAGCTACCAGAATCAAAAAAACCATGAAAATTAAGTATTTCGTCTTCATATCTTTTTTACTCCCGCGATTTCAACAAACGGCTTCGCTGTATACAAATTTTCGACGAAGGCAATTTTGACCGATCAAAGTAAAATTGGCGATCCCCTATTATCAGATGTTACTGTCCGTGGTGTTAGACTTAATGGCCTAAGGTCTCAACTTTAAACCAGATATCTTTGACGGTCTTTCCGTCGATTTTGAATTCCCTGGCAACTGCTTTAATGCATTTTGCCTCAACTGCGTCCACGGCAGCCACCCATTGTTCGTCTGTTGCGTAACGATCAGAACTCGGTTCTGGGTATAAATCAAATTGTCGTTTTAGTGCGGCGTGGACCTTACGCTCGAATGGGAGAATAGCCTGGGTCCTGTAATTTCCGTCGGCGTCATACACTCCAAGGTAACTTGTAGGCTCTTGAGAAGTGGAGCGTCCAATCAGCGCTGTTTCACGAGCAGACTGAAGCCTGTCTTGATTGATATTTACTCTCACAGTTGGTTCTCCGACTATCCAAATCGCCATCCCAACCCATTTCGCTTGATCTAATTCAGCTACCTCTTTGGTGACATAGGCGTAGACAGCACTTTGCTTCGTATTTGCTTTATATTCTCCCAAATGAGAGTACGCCAGATTCTTGGGCAATTCTGTTAGAAGAGAACGAAGATCTTGCTCGCTAATGTCTGAACTAACAACCACTGAAGCAGTCAACAAGACTTTTTGAGCAGATTCTTTAGTGGTGATAGAAACTACGTCATGCGGTACAGAGATAAAAGGCGTGGCTATTTCCTCTGCTTGTTTGGCATTCTGAGGTGGGGATTGCTCCCGACGACTACACGCACCAAGTAGAAAAACGATAAAAAGCAAGGCAAATAATATCTTCATAGTAACCTCCTTCAGTTAGACTATACTAATAGATTCCATAATACTAGAATTCTGTTTAGTGGTGGGGGAATTGGATTTCCCGCACCCGACGACATTCGGGAATTCCCCCGCGTAAACGGGGTCTTGATGACAATTCCCGAATGAACACGATTTTAGTTTTCTAAAAGCTATTGTGGGTTGGGAGGAAAAATGTTTACTCACTTTTTAAGTCCATACCCCATATATTCCATTCTCCTTTTTCGCTTCCTCGTTGTGAAATGAAATAGATTGAATTACCATCTGGAGACCATCGAGGACAAAAATCGTGCCCATGATGAAAGGTTAGCTGAGTGAGATTCGTGCCATCTATATTAATTAGATATATGTCCAAGTTAAATGGAATATTTTTCTCTTCCGTTCCTGAAACAAAAGCAATCTTTTTCCCATCTGGAGACACAGATGGGTAAGAGAATCCGCGTTCTTTGGAACTCGCGATAAGGAATTCTTGCCCTTTTTCTAAATCAACTAACCAGAGTTCTCCGAGGACTGTTTCCTTGTTAAAACGGGTGATTACTACTTTGTCTCCATCAGGAACAAAGGCTGGACAACTCCCCTCAGCATATTGAGTCAAGCTTCCTTTGTCTAAATCATATTTCCATAAATAATCTCGATTGATTATCTGTTTATCAACTACCTGTGTCTCGGTTTGGACAAAAAGAATTGAATTCCCATCCGGGGAAAAGATAGGATATAGTTCTGGTAATTTGCTTGTTGTTATCTGGCGGATAGCAGAACCAGCTTCAGCGTTAACAGTGTAGATATTCCAACTATCGTCTCTGTAATCCGCAAACGCGATCACTTTCCCATCGGGAGAGAATGAAACATCATAAATATTATCTCGAAAAGTCCTTTGAAGAGTAGCTTTCCCAGCTCGTAAATCCTTGACAAAGATATTTCCTTTATTATTTTTCCATCCCATGTAAGCGACCTTTGTGCCGTCCTTTGAAATGTCAAAAAATTCCCTTACCCCAGAGCTGATACTTGGGCCATAACTTATACTTCCATCGGGGTGGACTGTAATAAGAAGATAACCAACACCATCCTCAATGTCAGTTATCTTAGTTAACTTTATCCCTCCTTCTTCCGGAACACTCGGAAGGCGGTAGTTAACCTTAACGCCTGCACATGCGAAAAGAATGACAAATGACGCCAAAATCAAAACGACTATCAAACTGTGACTTCTCATGTCTTACCTCCTCTTAAGCTTTGCTTTTTTATTCATTTTTGTCCTCTTTTATTTTATGTATTCTCTTCTAAAAGTCAAGTCTTTTTTGTAGTGCAATTCATGAATTGTCCCTACGGTGGATCTGAATGGTAGAACAGGCATTTCTGCCAGAGGCGGATCCGCCTTCAGCGGACCTGCCTGACCTACTGTCAGACAGGTTCATATGAATGTGCGTATGCACTCATACGAGCATACGCAAATGTCTGACCTACCAAGAACAAAACCTCACCCTTGCCCTCTCCTTAAAAAGGAGAGGGAGTTGTGAAAAGTCGCTTCATTCTTTGCATGGCTGAAGCCATGCCCTACAGCTTTTTGGATGTCGGATGACGAATAACGGATTTCGAATATCGAATGAAAAGGTAGTCCCTTTTTGGACAGGGATGTGTATCCATTCATACGAACAAGCCCTTTCCCTATGCTTTTATCCGATTGATCTGTTAAATCCGTTCTCAGTGGATTTGCCAACCTTTATTTAGGAGCTGGTCCGGGGAAGACAATTCCCGAACTAACTTATCAGTTTAATCGGTTCAATCCGTTGACCCTATTTAACCTCCACCGAATAGGGCATCACATATAAAATCCCTTCTTCGTTTAACTTCTCTAATTGTTCGATCTGCTCCAAAGTTTGCTTGAGCTCATTGGAAGGGGACAAAAATCCCATTATGGGTATGGAAAGGGTAAATCCTTCTTTTGGCAATGTGACTATTTCAATCTGTTGATCCTCAGCTATTCCTGCTTTTTTCTTGGCAATCTCTAGGGCTAATTTTAATCCACCTAACTCATCCACCAGACCATTGTCTTTCCCCTGATTTCCGGTCCAGACCCTTCCCTGGGCAATAGAGTCGACAGATAAATCCTTCATCCTTCTCCCCTCAGCTACCTTATGAACGAAATCGTCATATCCTTCCTTGAGCTGTCTTTTGACTATCTCCCTTTCCTCAGGAGTAAAACCTCGGAAAGAGGTGTATATATCTGCGTGTTTCCCTCTTTTTACAGTCTCATGGGTAAAGCCGATCTTGTTATATAATCCGGATAGATCGAATTTTCCTGAGATAGCCCCAATAGAGCCGGTATAAGTTGCCGGCATAGCTAAGATGGTGTCAGCACCACAGGAGATAAGATAACCACCAGAGGCGGCAACATCGGACATAGAGACGATTATAGGCTTTTTCCCTTTGGTATTTTTAATCTCCCTTAAGATGACATCCGAAGCCAAACCCGACCCTCCGGGACTATCCACTCTGAAGACGATAGCTTTAATCGATTTATCCTCTCCGGCTTTTTTTATCGCCTCAGCAATGGTTTCCGAACCCATAATCTTTCCTAAAAGAAAGTTATCTTCGCTCTCCCCAGAATTGATAAATCCAGAAGCGAATATCACCGCTATTTTGGGAGGAATAGACCAACTGTATCTATAATAAGTCCTCTGAGAATATTCTTTGTAATCTACTTTATGAGGTTTTTGGACTATCATCTTTTCAGCTATCTTTTCTACATTATCATAATATTCCAATGTATCAACCAGTTTAGCCTTGAAAGCCTCGGAGGCGGTAAAAGGACCTGAGTCGATTTTTTCCTTAAGTTCTTTTGAACTTAAACCCCGTGATTTGGAAATATCGTTGGTCATCTGCTCATATAAGTCATCCAAAAGTGAATTGACTACGTCTTTGTGTGCCTCGGACATCTTTTCCCGGGTGACTAAATCTGAGGCGGTTTTATAATCTCCGATATGCTCCAGTTCCGCCTTAATCCCCAACTTCTCCAAAGTCTTTTTAATGAAAGTAACCTCAGCGGACATTCCGCTCAGATCCAGATAGCCGCTGGGGAACATCACTATTTTATCTGCGGTTGAGGCTAAATAATATTCTTTGTTTCCACCCATCTCCATAAAGCACAAAACCCTTTTTCCATCCTCTTTGAAATCTAAAATCGCCTCCCTTATCTCCTGAAGCTTTGCCCAGCCAACCTCCAAAGGGTCGATTCTTAATATCATCCCTTTGATGGTCTTATCCTTTTTAGCCTGTTGGATTAAACTGACTAGCTCCAGAAGACTTTTCTCTTTAGGACCAAAGAAAAAGGCTCTTTTGGGTTCCTCCTTTATTTCACCGGAAAGTTTTAAAACCAAAAAGTTATTTTTCCTCTGTAGCCAGCTTCTATATCGATCATCAGAGAAATTCAGATAGCTAACCCCTTGGATCAACTCGTTATCTTTGTTGAAATAATGATAGGATCCTAATGCAGTTTGGGGGAAGTTTACTCTGACGTTGAATCCGTAGTTTCCATCATTATCCACATCCCCTGAGAAAACAAAACCATCCAAAGGCTCAATCTCAGCTTTGTATCTTAACTTGAAATCTTCGAACTTATCCTTTTCCTTCCAGAAAGCATCAGCTGAGAGAGTAACCCGGTCGGTCAAAGGTCTTAAGGCTAAGCCGAAATCGTAGGAGATATCCGTCTTTTCACCAAAAAATTTCGGGTGATTCAAATCCGATGCCACTGCTCCGATGGATACAAAGGGATGAGGTCGAGCCAAAATTCCGATTTTCCAGGAGGAAAGATGGTCATATTCTTTGACCTTCGATCCGAACCAGCTGTAGGCTGTTCCCATATAAAGTTGGTCCATAATCTTCCACCCAGAAGCTATAGTGTATTTTCTATATCCTTTGGGCAGTTCAAACCCCAGCCATTCCACAGAAAACCCCAGACCGCCGGATGAAAAGAATATTCCGGTGTTCCCGTCGAAGCTCGAATCAGTGTAGGAGTGCATAAAATAGGATTGAGATCTTTTTTGCCAGCCCAATCCAGCCGGATTGAATCTTATGGACAAAGCATTGTCCGAGCTAGCAGAAGAAAAATAAGGAGAATTAAAACCCAGAGTGGGTCTTTCGGAAAAATAAAGAGAATCAAAATCTTGGGCCGAGCTTTGAGAAAAAGGGGCTGATAAGAAAGGGGATAAAAAGAAGATTAAAAGAAAAATTGGTGATTTTGCGAAGAGCGAAGCGTCTTGACGACATCTTGACGATTTGAGCATATTGTGCTCCTTTCTTTGGGTTAAAATTTTGTATTGTTACAGGTTATTTGCATAGATAATTTATTATATTTTAAATAAACTGTTTTTCAAGATAAAAATACGAGATGGCATAAGTGAATGTTTCAGAAATCTATAAGTTGGTTTGTCATCAGATACCCTACTGAGAAATTTATTTATTTAATCTCCTTTTTCTTGCCATTTCAAAAAGGATAATTCCCCCAGCTACGGAGGCATTCAGAGATTCGGCTTTTCCGTGCATCGGGATTTTAACCAGCTCATCTGATATTTCCACTAATTTTTTGTCAATTCCTTCAGCTTCGCTTCCAATGATGAGACAAACCTTGCCCGAATAATCCAGTTGGTCATAGAGTTTGCCAGCTTTTACTTCAGAGGCAAATATCTTAAAGCCATCCTTTTTCAAAAAAAGGATAGAATTTTTTAAATTTACATCCTCGACAATAGGAAGATGAAAAATCGAGCCCATAGTGGAACGCAGGACTTTGGGATTATAAAGCTCGGCGGTATCTTCAGACAATAAAACCAATTCGACTCCGGCTGCATCTGCAGTGCGGATCAAAGTTCCCAGATTTCCCGGGTCATGGACAGAGTCTAAAGCTAAGATGAAACTTATCTCTTTAGTTAAAGTCTTTTTTAGTGCGAATGCTTCTTGAGAAATGAATTCTTTTTTCTGGACTACTCCAATTATCCCCCGAGGGGTAACGGTATCAGACAAGCTTTTTATGATCTGGTTTTTTGCCGGAATAATCTCAATCCCTTTTTTTTTGATTTCATTCAGAAAACTTTTCTCATCGGATGTTCTTTCAAAAATTTCAGAAAATAAAACCAGTTCCGCCATCCAATTTGATTCTAAAGCCTCCTTCAAGAATCTTTTCCCCTCGACCAAAAATTTATTCTTTTCTTTTCTCCCTTTTTTGGTCTTAAGTTTTAAAAGCTCTTTTAGCCTATTTTTAGACAACATAATTCAATAATTAAGTTGGCTTTTTCTGTTTGTCAACATCTTTGACCTTGCTTTTGAAAATAAAAATACTAATATTATTATGAGATTCATTCGACGGTGGAATTATGAAATCAAAAGTAAAATTTTTTATTTGGGCAATATCTCTGTTTATTACCTTCACCCCCATTTTGGTCAGTGCCCAGAACAGGATCATTCGCCTTGAATATGAAAAACCTAAATCAGGTGGATGGAGCCTCTCTTTGACCCCACAAATAAAAAGACCTAAGGTAGGATTAGCCTTATCTGGAGGGAGTGCTTTGGGTTTGAGTCAAATTGGGATATTGAAAGTTTTGGAAAGGGAAAACATCCCTATCGATTATATTGCTGGCACCAGTATGGGAGGTATAATCGGAGGGCTTTTTGCCTGCGGATATAGTGCTTCCGAATTAGAGGATATTGCTCTTAAGACAGATTGGATGGATCTTTTGAGCGATACCCCAGCCAGGCTATCTTTGCTTTTGACTGAAAGGGAGGAAAGGGAGGGGGTATTATTAAAGATAAGATTCAATCGATTCAAACCTTATTTCCCGCAAGCTCTGACCTCCGGTCAAAAAATCTCCAACCTATTCACTAATCTCACCATGAGGGCGAACCTGAAAGCTAAATTGAACTTTGACCAGTTGCAAATACCTTTCAGGGCAGTGGCGACAGATTTGGTCACAGGGAATGAGGTGATTTTAAGCTCAGGCGATTTAGCTGAAGCCATCCGAGCTACTATAGCCATCCCCTTAGCTTTTACCCCGGTAGAAAGGGGAAGGATGCTTTTAGCTGATGGAGGTTTGGTCGATCCGGTCCCGGTGGAAGTAGTTAAAAATATGGGAGCGGATATAGTTATAGCGGTCAATACCTCCTCCCAGCTTTTGCCTTTGGACAAAATTGGAAATCCGGTAAACCTGATCAGCCAGTCAATCAACATAATGACCTTAGAGAAAACCAAAGAGGAGTTGAAAAAAGCTGATTTAGTTATCACTCCTGAACTTTCAAATTTCTCCTCAGTCGATTTTAATAAAGTTAAAGAGCTCATTCAAGTGGGGGAGAGAACAGCGGATAGTTTGCTCATTCAAATTAAGGATATCATCTCAAGCAAGGAGGCCGAAGAAAAGGAAAAAGAGAAATTTAGAATAGAGAAAATAGAATTTCGGGGAAATCAGAAAATAGAAAGTGATTTTTTAAAAAGAACAACCCAAATCAGAGAAAAAGATGAGGTATCTTTATCTGAGGTCAAAAAGGATTTAGAAAAGGTTTACGCTACCGGTTATATCGAGGATGTCTATGCTGAAATTGTTTTTCAAGATGATTCTTCTCTATTAGTCTATCACCTAAAAGAAAACCCGATTTTAAATCAAATCGTTTTCGAAAATAATACGGTCTTCCAAGATTCGGTTCTGCAAGAGAAGCTTTCTTATAAGCCCAGAGAGGTATTGAATCATAAAATTTTGGAAAATGACTTAAATTCCGTTCTCCAATTTTATCGTCAGAATGGGTATGTCCTAACTGATTTTAATAAAATTGAGTTTGATTCGACGTCAAAAGTTCTTAAAGTCTTTTTGGATGAAGGGAATATATCCAAAATTGAGGTGGAGGGGAACAAGAGGACTAAAAGCTGGGTGATAAAAAGAAACATCCCTATGAAAACCGGTCACCCTTATAATGCTTTAAAAACAAACCAGGGGATTTCGAATATCTATGCTACCGGCCTTTTTGACCAGGTTCTTTTGAATCTTTATTCCGCATCTGAGGGGAACATATTACAAATAAAAGTCAAAGAGAAAAATTTCGATTTCTTAAGATTGGGAGCTCATTATAAGGATGAATATAAAGCAGAAGGTTTTTTAGAATTTGTAGATTCCAATCTTTTGGGAGTGGGAAATGAGATCTTTGGACATCTGCAATATGGGGAAAGAAAGCAGGTCTATAGTTTGAATTTCAAGGCAGATCGGATCTTCAAGACCTATCTGACCTACAAGTTTAAACTCCTTTATTCTTTCGAAAAAAAATTCTTATATCAAGATCATAAAGAGGAGAAAAGCTATGAACAGAAAAAGATTGGTGGGACTTTCTCTTTTGGTCAGCATATCAAAAGATTGGGAACTGCCTCCATTGAAGTTAGATGGGAGAAGATAAATTTTTATCCGCAAAAAGAGAAAAGTTATCAGAAAAAGATCAGTTCCCTAATCTTCAGGTCTTTAGTCGATACCTTTGACAAATATCCTTATCCTGACAGAGGGAAATATCACCATCTATATCTGGAATGGGCTTCAGAATTTTTGGGAGGGGAGACAAATTATAAAAAAGCCTATACCTCCTTAGAGTCCTATTTCCCTTTAGCTAAAAGGATAAATTTTCATCCTGAAGTTGCCCTGGGAATATCGGATAAAGAGCTTCCTTTAAGTGAGAAATTTACTATCGGAGGAAAACAAAACTTTTACGGGCTTTTCTTTGAGGAGCTAAAAGGGGATAAGATGTTTTTATTGAATCTATCTTTGAGATATAAATCTCCCCATCGGGTCTATTATACTGTAAGATACGATTTAGGGAATGTCTGGACCAGTTTAGAAAGCATCAAGTTTAAGAATTTAAAGCAAGGGTGGGGAATAGGTTTAGCTATTTTGACCCCTTTGGGTCCTCTGGAACTTCATTATGGCAAAGCGAATAAATCCAATAGATTTTATTTTCAGTTAGGTTATGATTTCTAAAAGTAGTAGGGGCGTATTGCAATACGCCCCTACCTTTAATCGAATTGTAGCGTCCGACGATTCTGTCGGACGAAAAAAAACAAACGCCGCCAAAGGCGGGGTGCCATAGTCTTCCATACGCGTAGCCGAACCTTTAGGGTTCGGCAGAGGTATGAAACATCTGCTACGCGGGAAATTGACCCACCTTTGGGGCAAGGTGGGTCTACTGGTTTTGTAGTGGAGGTCTTTAGACCTCCAATTTTTTATGGAAGGCTTAAGCCTTCCTCTACACCCCTCTAAATGGGTAGCCCTGGGTCCTCGAACCCAGGGCTATTTCCATAACCTCACCCTGACCCTCTCCTTAAAAGGTAGAGGGATTGAGGTAGGGGCAGACCTGCGTGTCTGCCCTGATAGTTTAGAAGAACATATAGATTGGGGCGAACACATAGGTTCGCCCCTACGAGAGATCTGCAATCAAAATCAAGACCCACCTTGGGGGAACGTGGGTCTACGATTTCGTGGATATGCATTGTAGGGACAGACCTTATGGTCATCAACTTTTTAACTTGACAAATTTTGGCCCTAACAGTATGCTCTTCTCCGAAAGGAGGAAGCTTATGGAACTTTCCGAGACTCAGCGAAAGGAATTGACTTATGCGGTTAAACATTC
>Ga0315291_10001118_pt1 | contig 35798 bp, 43 predicted proteins | sample YL17G12_20_MG_FD_203070 | JGI IMG/M metagenome (GOLD analysis project Ga0315291, IMG submission 203070) | Sediment microbial communities from Yellowstone Lake, YNP, Wyoming, USA - YL17G12_20 | ecosystem: Environmental > Aquatic > Freshwater > Lake > Sediment | place: USA: Wyoming | collected...
ATTCCTCAAAGCTGGCCCTGGACACCATGAACCGCATATACGAGATGCTGCGTCGCTATGTGAACTTCTTTCAGCCTACGATGAAACTGTGCAGCAAGACGAGATATGGATCAAAGGTCCATCGGGTATATGCCCCGGCTCAAACGCCGTATCGCCGACTACTGGCCTCTGGAGTGGTCGCTGAGGACATGCGCCAGACATTGGCAGCCACTTACGCCGGGCTCAATCTCATTCTCCTGAGGCAGCAACTCGATGACAATCTCAAACAGCTCTGGGATCTCGTGGACAAGCCCGGGACCCAGTTCACGACAACCGCAAAGACCACTTACGGTAACACCCAATTATGACGCAACGATCCGGTTTCGGTAACACTTCTATTTGACGCAAGACGTCCTCACCTCCGCCGGCCAAGCCACCGACCACTCTCCGTCGCGGGCAAAGGCGGATGAATCCCTCAACCTCGATCCGACAGGGGAGCTCCACTTCCCTAGATACGCGAGCCCTCTTGCGGACACTATCACCAAGAGCGATGAATGGAGCTAGAATGAACTCGCTCAGAAGCGACAAGGTAGTGGCATTACTGCCAGGCAGCGTGTCAAGAAGAGGAGGGAACAAATGGGCGAAACGAAGCAACCTTCGAGATTTCGGCGAGCGCTGTTCGACAAGCCGATCCTCAAGCTGTTTCTGGTAATTCTTGTCGGAGTGATTGGCTCCACGCTGGTTCAGTACACGTCTATGCCGTTGCTCAGGTTACTCGTCGCTCTGGTGACAAGCATTGCGGTGCTGTACGGCATCGTTCTGACCGGGCACATAGTCAGCCTTTACCTCCTAAGGAAGCCCTTTGGCCGCCTGTTGAGTGCCAGGGACATCACCTCGCTGCTTTTCAGCTATGTTATGTTCATTGTCTGCATTCTTCTGGTGACATCCGTCCTTTTCATGGTGGTCGAGGAACTGAATCTCGGCTACCTTACGCGCGGGCCAACAACAGACGAGTTCAACAGCGACGTGATAGACAGCGAAGACCCCAACATATCTCACGACTACCTGTATTTCTCAGCCGTCACCTTCTTCAGTGTCGGCTACGGTGATGTCTGCCCCATGGGGTTCTGCAAGGCAATGGCCATGCTCACCGCCTTTGCGGGTAATGTTGTCACTGTGGTCTTGATGGCCATTGTGGTCTCAGTGTATCTGAACCGAAGAGCCAAGCCCCCCGACCAAACATAGAGATGCTGTGGCATCGTGCCCTCAAGAGAAGCCACTTCTCCGGAAGGCCGACGCTTCATTGCGATGACGTCGACTTCGCGTTCGGGCAGTTGATCTTCTCGATGACCTTGCAGTAGATCTCCTCGGGTGCCATTGAAGCCCCCCGTGTTGTCACATTCACGGTTTGAGCAGGAACACTAGGCTCAGCGCGGCTAGACCGCAATGACCCGGTACTGCTTGATCAGGCCTTTCTCCTCCGTCACCACGCCCAGGCACAGCAGCACGATCTTCCCCACCGCCACATCATACCTCATGGCGTTGCCATTTATCCCGATGTTGCTGACATTCATTCCGCCATGCTTGAATGTCTGCTTGAAGAACTCCTCTATGTTCTGGCGTCCCTTGACGATGATGGGATCAAGGCCCAGCTTCGCCGGAGCCTCATCATAGAATCCGGCATCCTCAGCAAACAGCGCCCCTATTCTCGCGTCATCACCCGCCTTGAGGCATTGGCTGTAGGTCTCCAGTAGATTCATCGATCTCACCTCCACAACCAGCAAATCCAGGGCACAGACTATCAGACGGCTCCGCTAATGGTCAACCGGTTGTGGCTGAAACCCCACCGTCAACTCTCCGCAGGATGCTTCCAGCCCGGAGCCTGAGGGTGTCCTGCCACAGGTGAGTACAGGGATAGGTCCCTGCCGGGGGTTTGGGGGTGTCCCCCATTTCCCTAATCTTCCCCCATGATTGGGGGACAGGAGGTTGACTACAAGGTTCTGAGACACAGTGCTGGCGGGCTTCGCGGCCGTGACGGAGCATGGCCCTCCGGGGTCTTCCGCGGGCGGGGGAATGGAATGGAGGTGCAAGAGGAGACCTCCTGCCGGGAGTCTGAGGGTGTCCCTCAGCTTCCCTTTCTTCTTCCCCCACGATCGAAGATCCGCCCCAGGAGGAGTGGGGGCCAGGGGGTTGAAAGCAGGAAACAAGACAGCCCACCTGAAGGGCAGAACGCGAGTATCGCCGTAGCACTGGTGAATCCACGGGTTTGGGTCTATCTCCAGCCCAGCCTTGACAAACGGCTTCAGCCAACCTAGATTGTCGGTGACCTGACCATCTGAGTCACCCGATCAAGCGAGGAGGAGATACCATGAAGGAAGTCCGCAGTGAAATCGAGATCGCCGCGCCGGCGCAGAAAGTCTGGGACATCATCACTGATCTAGAGCGCTACCCAGAATGGAATGCTTTCTGCCCAAGGATGAGCGCCAAGAAGATCGTGGTGGGAGAAGAAGTTGACCTGGACTGCCAGATGACCGAGAAGCAGTTGCTGAAGAACGAGCATGAGGTGTTCCTGGCGTATGAGCCGGAGAAGTTCAAGGTCTGCTGGGGGACCTCGAGGAAGAGAGGAAGACCGGGCATCAAGAGCTTTCACTGGCAGGTATGTGAGCCGCTGGACGAGCGCCGCACCAAGTTCGTGAACTACGAGCAGTTCTACGGCCCGCTTTCCTGCGTGGTGTATTTGCTTTATGGTGGCAGATTGCGGAAGGCCTATGCCAAGTATGATCAGGACCTGAAGAAGCGCGCGGAGGCATAGTGCCCGCCCATCGATTCCCGGGAAAGGACCGCGCCTGGAGATGAAGAAGTACCGGAACCTGGCGGAGTATTTCGACTACCGAGGCAGGCGTTTTGCCGAGCGATGCACTAACTGCGGCGCCTGCCTGAAAGTCTGTCCCGTCTATCCGTTGACCGGCCTCGCCGGCAAAGACCCGAAGGACGTCATGGAGAAGATCACGGATTTGCTTAAGGGAGGCAGTGTCTCCGACGAAGCGTACGAGATGGTGTTCGCCTGCAACGGTGGCTGCGACATCTGCAGCAAAGCCTGCCCGGAGAAGCTCAATCCCTACTCGGCTTTCACCTCCGCGGTGGCCCAAATAGCCAGCTCTGGGAGACAGCCTCCTACTCGTGCCTATCAAGTCATGCCAAAGCATCGCCACAGCTTTCACCGGGTATTCTCCGCGTTGCAAAGCAAGCCATCAGACAGACGCTGGATGACCAGAGCGCCCGCGAATCCCAAGCGTGCCGAGGTCGTCCTCTTCGCTGGCTGCAACGCCACCGGCATGATGCACACGTTTATCGAGACCACGGCTATCCTGGACAAGATGGGAATAGACTACGTGGCTCTTAGCGGCGAAGAGTTGTGCTGTGGCACGGCCGCCATGCTCTGGGGAGATCTGAAAGAAGCTCAGGCCATGGGAGAAGAACTCGTAGCCAATATCGCCGCTTTCAGCCCCAAGAAGGCCGTCCATTTCTGTACGGGCTGCCACGTGATGTGCTGGGCCATGCTGCCGCGATTCATTCCCGTTCCCTTTGAGTCCTGCGAACTGGCCCAGTTTCTGGTGGACAACATCGATAGAATCCCCTTCCGGCAGAGGATGGACAAGGTGGTCGCCGTCCATGACGCCTGCAGCCTGGCGCGCCTGGGCACTTTCGAGAACCCGCGCAAGCTGCTGCAGGCCATCCCCGGCGTCAGTCTCGTTGAGCTGAAACACAATAGAGCCGATTCGCTTTGCTGTGGAGGCGCCACCAACACTTGGCGACCGGACATAAGCGAGCCTCTGCGTCGGGCGCCACTCAAAGAAGCCGAGGCCACGGGTGCCCAGATCCTGGCCACGACGTGCACTGGCTGCCAGGGGAGCTTTGCGCCACTGGAGAAGGAGTGTCCATTCGAGGTCAGGAGCTACATCAGCCTGCTGGCCGAAGCCGTCGGAGTCCGCCAAGAGGACAAGTTCAAGAGATATGTGAACTCCGCCAATCTGAACGAAGTGATTTCAGACGCCAGGGACTGCATCGAGGCCAGCGGCTTCACCACCGGGGAGATGGAGCAAGTATTGCCCGACTACTTCGACAGGTTCTGTCCCCAGCATGGCAAGTAACACCGGGGGCTCACCGACTGAGGTGATGCGGCCTCTGGCACTTCTGGCCAGGACGATCGGTACAGCCCTCTGGAATGCTGCTTTGTCCGCACGTACCCGAGCACTGCCCCATACATTTTCATTGTTGCCATCCAACCGGGCCAGCATCTTCCAGGCCCTGGACACCTCACACAACGCGTTTGCCAATGTCATCTCCATGTGCCAGAATGGCAGAACTGGCGCGCAGAACAGGGGATTGTGCATTTGCCGACGAAGTGTGTCCGTGGGCAGAACCATCGGAAAGCGACTGAGGGGTCTGGGGAGGGACAGTGAGAACCGCGAGTCCCGGTAGAGCCTTCCCGGTTGTCCTGTGCGTCATCGTTTTGGCCATCGCAGTCGCTGCCACATACGGCATTGCCAGCAGGGCCACAGCGGCCAAGAACACAAGTGGAACAATACTGATACCCCTGCCGGAATGCGACGTGGCAGCACAGACAGATGCCGACGGATTCTGCAGATTCACCGGAAACGGCGTTCAACACATCGGCCAAACGGGCGAGCCCTCAATTCCATATCAATCAGTCAGAGTCCTCCTGCCACCCAACGCGAACCTCTCCACGGTAAGAGCCAGGATCACCGACCGTAAATGGACGGGCCTCGATGGCAAGTGGGACCTCCCTCCTGTGCCACCCCTGGCCGTAGGGGATTGCGAGAACACATGTGCAGTATCGCCAACGGACGAAGCCATCATCGATGGGAAGAACCCGGACATCTACAGCACGGATGCCTCCTTCCCACTCGAACCGATAGGCAAGGTGGACACCCAGGTAATGCGCGGGTGGAAGATGGTACAGGTCCTCTACGCACCCTACGCCTACAACCCTGTTGAAGGGCAAATCTTCCAGCTTTCAGGAGACGCTATTGAGATAACCTTTGAACGCACTTCTCTAGAGAGCAGCTCCGCTGGCACAGACTTGACCAGCGCGGACAAGGTCCGGGACATGACCGTCAATTTCGCTGAGATGTCCGGAGAGTATGTCGGCTACGCGATATCAGCCGATACCGGGCGGTATGTGATCATCTCCACCAGCGCTATTCAGACTGCCTCAACGAGGCTGGCGGACTTCGTGGCCAGCAAGGAGGCCCGCGGCTTCACGGTCCAGGTGGTGACGGAGGGGACATGGCAGAACCACGCAGGGAACAGTGACACGGGCGACGCCGCCGCCGAGCACCTCCGTTCCTGGCTGCAGGCCAACTACCTCAGCCTCAATATCAAGTACGTTCTGCTCATCGGCAACCCCAACCCCACCAATGGCGATCTGCCCATGAAGATGTGCTATCCGCAGGACTACGACACGGACTACTCGGACTGTCCCACAGACTTCTACTATGCCGAGCTGACCGAAGACTGGGACACGGACAACGATAAGCAGTACGGGGAATACGATGATGACTTCTCCGGCAACCCACCCCGGGCGGCTGAGGTGGTGGTGGGGAGGATTCCATACTATGGGAGCACCCCCGATCTGGATCATATCCTGTCCAAGATCATAGACTACGAAACCCTGCCGGAAACGGACATCTCCTGGCACCGCAACGTCCTTCTGCCCATGAACCCTTCCGACGGATCGACTCCCGGCTATCAACTGGGCGAGGAAATCAAGAACGACGTACTTTCTCCTAGCTGGGCTTACCATCGAGTGTACGATTCCAGCTACGGGCTCAGCCCGACCCCGGAGACAACGCCCTGTACAGTCACCAACGTCACCAACGCCTGGAAAGGGTCGGATTTCGGTGCCGTCTTCTGGTGGGCACATGGGTCGGACATCTCTGCCGAAGACGTCATGAACCTGAGCAGCGCAGCAACATTGGACGATGCCTGCCCCAGTTTCACCTTCCAGTGTTCCTGTCTCAATGGAAAACCGGAGACTACTACCAACCTGGGCTACTCCCTTCTGAAGAACGGCTGCATTAGCACGGTAAGTGCCTCGCGGGTCTCATGGTACTTGCCGGGACAGACTTCCTTTGCCGGAACGCCGACGAACTCCGGCATGACTTTCGAGTACTCGCAGCGGCTGATTGCCCATGAGATGTACGCCGGCGATGCGCTGAATGATCTCAAGTCCGACGTATATCCGTACGACGAAGTGTTGTGGATGAACTACCTCGACTTCAACCTCTACGGCTGCCCGGCTGTCGGCCTGTCCACGCCGCCCTTGACAGAGACCAGTGACGCCTCTGACATCTCTATTGACGGGGCCCAGCTGAACGGGAGTCTGTTGTCGCTCGGAACAGCTGCCACTGTCAGCGTGTCCTTCGAGTGGGGCACTACCTCAGGTGTCTACAGCGACGAGACCACAGCCGAGGTCAAGGCCAGCACCGGAATCTTCTACTTCAATCTGACCGGGCTCAATCCAGGAACCACCTATTACTACAAGGCCAGGGCCGTCGGCTGGGGCACGGCCCACGGCAGTGAGAGAAGCTTCACCACTTTGACCACCCCACCGTCCGCGGCCACTAACAGCGCTGGCAACATCACTACCACATCGGCTGCTCTGAATGGGTACCTCGATGACTTGGGTACGGCAGAGAGTGTCACCGTCTCGTTCGAATGGGGGCTCACCACAGCCTACGGCAACGTCACCACGCCCGAGGCCAAGACCACCACCGGAACCTTCAGTGCCGACCTGTCCGGCCTCACTGCCAAGACCACGTATCACTTCAGAGCCAAGGCGGTGGGGCACGGCACCGCATATGGCTACGACAGGACTTTCACCACTCTGACCATACCACCGTCGGTGACCACCAACGATGCCACCAACCTGGCCACCACTTCGGCCCGGCTCAACGGAAATCTGTCGTCGCTGGGAACGGCTACCAGCGTCAGCGTTTCCTTCCAGTGGGGAACCACCCCTGGCGGGCCTTATCCCAACTCGACGGGCAACCAGACGAGATCCACTACCGGATCCTTCTATGCTGATCTTGGCAGCCTCACTCCTGGAGCTGCCTACTACTACCGGGCCAGGGCGGTCGGAGATGGGACAGCCTACGGTCCGGAAAAGAACTTCACCGCTCTGACCACGCCACCGTCTGTGACGACGGGTGATGCCTCCAACATTGCCATAGACGGAGCCCGCCTGAACGGCAGCCTTGAATCGCTGGGCACGGCTGCTACTGTCAGCGTGTCCTTCGAGTGGGGCATCACATCGGAGAACTACACCTACGAGACCACGCCACCGGAGTCGAAGGATGCCACCGGAACCTTCCACGTATTCCTGGGCGGTCTCGCTCCCGAGACGATATTCTATTATCGGGCCAAGGCGGTCGGTCACGGAGATCCCATGTACGGTCTGGAGAAGAGCTTCAAGACCGGCACTCCGCCTTCGGTGACCACCAATGATGCCACCAGCGTCGCCACGACTTCAGCCACTTTGAATGGCGACCTCACCGCGCTGGGCACGGCGACCAGTGTCAGTGTTTCCTTCGAGTGGAAGGCCTCTGGAGGATCATACACCCCAATCGCCGTGAGAGTGACGGACAGCACCGGGACCTTCTCCGTTGGCCTGACCGGTCTTACCCCCGGGACCACCTACTACTTCAAGGCCAAGGCGGATGGCGACGGAGACCCCGTCTACGGCGCGGAGAAGAGCTTCACCGCGCTGACGCCACCCTCAGTGACTACCAACGATGCCACTAACGTGACCACCGATTCGGCCACTCTCAATGGGGACCTCACCGCGCTGGGTACAGCCAGCAGTGTCACTGTGTCTTTCGAGTGGAAGGTATCTGAAGGGTCATACACCCCGATCGCTGTGGGAGGGAAGGACCGCACCGGGACCTTCTCCGTTGGCCTGACCGATCTTACCCCCGGGACCACCTACTACTTCAAGGCCAAGGCGGACGGCGATGGAGACCCCGTCTACGGCGCGGAGAAGAACTTCACCACTGGTATCACACTACCCACCGTGGCCACCGACGATGCCAGCAATGTGGCCACCACTACAGTCACTTTGAACGGCAACCTTACCGCGCTGGGCACGGCTAGCAGTGTTACCGTTTCCTTCGAGTGGAAGGTATCTGAAGGGTCATACACCCCGATCGCTGTGGGAGGGAAGGACCGCACCGGGACTTTTTCCGTTGGCCTGACCGATCTTACCCCCGGGACCACCTACTACTTCAAGGCCAAGGCGGACGGCGATGGAGACCCCGTTTACGGTGAGGAAAAGAGTTTCACCACCTCGATTACACAGCCTTCGGTGACCACCAATGATGCTATCGTTGTGCTTACCACTTCAGCCACTTTGAACGGCAACCTCACCGCGCTGGGCACGGCTAGCAGTGTTACCGTGTCCTTCGAGTGGAAAGAGTCCGGAGGGTCATACACCCCGATTGCCGTGAGAGTGACGGATAGCATCGGGACGTTCTCGGTTGAAGTGAACAGTCTTACTCCTGGAACCACCCATTACTACAGAGCCAAGGCAGTGGGCGACGGGGACCCCGCATACGGTGAGGAGAAGAGTTTCTCCACCTCGATTACACAACCTTCGGTGGCCACCAATGATGCTACCGTTGTCCTTACCACTTCAGCCACTTTGAATGGCAACCTTGCGGCGCTGGGCACAGCAGGCAGTGTTACGGTGTCCTTCGAGTGGGGCACTGCTACAGGATCATACACAAATGCCACGACCGGTCAGGCGATGACCGTCACCGGAGCCTTCTACTTTGACTTGGGTAGCCTTGCTTCAGGAACTACCTACTTCTACAGGGCAAAGGCGGACGGCGAGGGAGCCCCGGTCTTTGGCACCGAGAAGAGCTTCACCACCAGTAGCCTTCCTGACACCACGGGGCCAGTGATCTCCTCGGTGAACTCCTCCAGCATCACCGTTTCCGGTGCCACCATCACGTGGAGTACGAATGAACTGGCTACCTCTCAGGTAGAGTACGGCCTGACGGAAGAGTATGGCTCAACCGCGACTCTGGACGCGACCAAGGTGAACAGCCACAGCGTTGAGATGACCGACCTCAAAGCCGGCAAGACCTACCACTACCGGGTCATATCGAAGGATGTCGCCAACAACGAGAAGGTATCCGACGATTTCACTTTCACCACGGCCTCGCGTTCCGGCGGAATGCCAGCCTGGGCTTGGGTACTCATCGGCCTTGGCCTGCTCGCCGCTACTTCAGGCGTGTTCCTATTGTCACGTATAGCCGGGAAGAAACCCCAGGCTGATGTTATTCCCCAGTAGCCGGATCCCCGGCTTGTCCCACAACCGATTCCTGACACTACGAAGCAGAATCAGGCACTCACGCTCAAGTTCTTCAGTACGTCTACGTCCAGAGGATCGCCTTTGGATGGCTCCCTCCGCAACTGAATGGCTTTGCGGTCACACACGTCAACGCAGACACCGCAACCCATGCATTTGGCCAGATCGATCACAGCTTTCTGCTTGTTCTCGTCGATGGTGATAGCATTGAAGTTACAGGTCTTGTCGCCGCACGCCGCGCACGCGTTGCAGTCATCGCTCACATCGGCGACGTAGCCGGAAGAAGTCATTATGGGCACTGTACCCCCCAGCAGGTTCCACATTCTGATCCCCAGGCAGCAACAACCGCAGCAGTTGCATATAGCGACAAACCTGTTCCCCGCCTCCTTCTTGAAGTAGGCAGTGTGAACAAAACCCTTTTGGTGGGCGAATTCGAGCACTTTAACGGCCTCGTCCTGGGAAATCTTGTGATACTTGGGGTTGTTCTCCGCGATGAAGGAGGCAAATGGATCACCGACGAACATGCAGACCTGCTGGGTTGGTGGAATGCACGGCTTGTCTGCGTTCTCACGACAGGGACAGGTGCCAACGGCAACCGTGTCGTTGGCCTTCAGGATGACATCCCTCGCCACCTTGAAGGGGATGACCCTCTCCGGAGCGGATAGTTTCAAATCCTGTTTCTGAGTAACCAGTTTGATGGCATCGTTCAGCTTCAGAACCTTCCCATAGTAGATAGCGGTCTCGAGACTCAGAGACGTCTCCGCGATCCGCTGAACATGATATTTGACCATCTGCTCTGCATCTTCATCGTGTTTCTCCCCGGACTCCTTAGGGGTGAGGCCCGACTGGAGGAGCGAATAGTACATGAACCTGTCCATGTGCTTCATGTAGTGGTATGCGGGAAAGAAATCGTTCTTGTCCCCAGGTGGATAGAAATCCCAAAGTGCCTTGATTAACTCATGGTGTTCATGGTGCATGGCTTCCTCCTTCAAATCACTGTGCTTGCGGCATCACCCGGGTTCTTCAAGTGTTGCCAGTCCCCCAAGCCTGCTGCGGAAAGATTAGCATGTGTCGCAGGCGCAGTCAAAGCAAAGTGTCGCTTCCATCCACTCAAAGACGAAGCCCCCCGGTGCAGCGGTGCAACCAGGGGGCTTGCTTTCCGTCAAGCGACCACAAGCCTACGTGGGCGGGCTGGCTTCTTCTGAACCGGAATCAAAGAACAGCTTCCAGACAAGAGCTGCCAGGATAGCACCCAACACCGGGGCGATCAGGAAGAGCCAGACTTGGGAAATCGCATCGCCTCTAACGAAGAGCGCCGGCCCGAAACTCCTCGCGGGATTGACCGACGTTCCGGTAATGCGTATGCCTATGAGATGGATGAAAGTCAAAGTCAATCCAATCGATATCCCGGCAAACCCTTTGGGTGCCGCTTTGCTAGTGGAGCCGAATATGACGAACAGGAATACAGCTGTAAGCAACACCTCTGCCAGGAAGCACGCGCTCAATGAGACGTGCATTATCGAATGCTCGCCGTACCCGTTCTGACCCAACCCGTCGCTCGCCTCGAAGCCGGGGATGCCATTAAGCACTACCAACAGCAAACCTGCCCCGACGATCGCTCCCAGGAACTGCGCGATGATATACATAAGGCAGTCTTTGCCTTTCATCTTCCCCGCCACCAGCATGGCGATCGAGATCGCCGGATTGATGTGGCAGCCGGATATGGGTCCTATGGCATAGACCATGGCCAGCACTACCAATCCAAATGCGAACGCCGTAGCGACGAGGTCGGCACCACTCACCACCGCCACCCCACATGCTATGAATACCAACGTGAACGTTCCCAGGAACTCAGCTACATACTTTTGGGTATCCTTCAATCCTTGCCTCCTTTCTTCGATATGTTCGGCCTGATCCAATCAAAAGGGCTTATAGCACAGGCATCTAGCACCTGTCAATAGGTGGTTCCTGACCCCGATCCGTGGATCCCTCCGCCGAGAATGAAGGTGACCACCTTTGTCGACTCGACCACCTTTGGGGTGACTTGAGCGAACCACTTCTGGCGGGTTGAAAGCGGTATTACTTTGTAATACCATACAACCATGGCAAAGGTAGTAGTGACTTTCAAACTGGAAGAGGACATTTGCTTTAGCTTAAGACAGATAGCCAAGAATGAAGGCAGAGGCGTGTCTGAAATCCTCAGGGAGGCTTTGACTGACTGGCTTCAGGCAAAGAAGCGTGTTTCTGCCCCGGACTTTGTGGCCTTCATTCAAGAACAGAAGAGGATCGACAGGAGTTGGGCGGAAATATCCTCTCTCGTGACTGAGCGGTACGGGATTTCCTTGACCAAGGACCAGCTGAAATCTCTTTCGATAAAGGTGTAGTATTACACCGTAATACCAAACTAAAGCTGGATTTCACTATCCACGGATTTGGGCCTGACTTCCCCGCTCAAGAACCCGCCTTGGGGATTGACCGTGGCGACCCAAATGAAGAGGGGCGGACTCAGCACCAGAGACCCGGGGAAGCGAGGAGAGACTGACTTGGAATCGATGAGGCCATGATGAAGCTGGAGAGCAGTTTCAGCCTCTCAGAAACAGAAAGCCGGAGACCAGTCACCAAAGTATCGAGGCTCTTCAAGAACGAAGGGGACGGCAAGTGAGAGAGTGTCTTCGCCTCGGTAGTCGTGTCCTCAAGACGCGGGCGACTCCGGAGTCCTCTTCCCGTTGGAGGCCGACTGGAGCTTTCTGGCTGCCTGAATGAAGACCTCGGTCCCTTGCGCCACGATCTTGATCTGCTCAGGAGTCATTACTCCCAGGATGCGCCCTATCTGCATTCGGCCTGACATCCACAACGCCTTCATGAAATCCTGGCCTTCTTCTGAGAGCCGGCAAATCACCACTCGCCGATCCCCTGGGAGGCCCTCTCTGACAATATAGTCTTTTTCTACAAGGCGATCCACAACGCCGGTAGCAGTAGCCAAAGTAACTCCCAGACCGGATGCTAGCTCGCTCATGCGGGCCGGTCCTTCCCTCCACAATATCAGCATGACCTTAAGTTGAGGCATCGTGAGGTCCGTCGTTAGCCAGTCTTGTGGGATGATGGGGGCTATCGCCCCTTCCAACTCCTCCAGCTTCTGCTGGAGAGCCTGAATGCTTTCAACCAGTTCCGCCTTGCCTGCCTCAGTCTTCATGTCAACCTCCGCTCCTGGCCATGCTTAGTGTAGCTGCTATCATTTGACTGGTGCTAATTATATCACCTGCAGGGATGACGATTCAAGCAGTCAACAGCCCTCTTTCTCTCTGAACTCTTCAAAATGGTAAACTGAATGCCGTGATCCGCAGGTGTACATAAGGCGAACAACACATGGAACCAATAGAGTGGATTGACGGCAAGATCCGGACTCTCGATCAATCGCGGTTGCCTCAACAGGAGGTTCACCTAGAGCTTGCCTGCTACGAGGAGGTGGCCGAGGCCATCAAGACCCTCCGCATCCGCGGCGCACCGTTGATCGGCATCGCCGGCGCCTACGGTCTGGCCCTGTGCTCACAGACAATCGAAGCCAAGAGCCATGCCCAGTTCTTGAAGGAGCTGCGCCGGATCGCTGAAGCGCTGGCCTCCACCAGGCCGACGGCAGTGAATCTGCGCTGGGCCATAGACCGAATGACGGCAGTGGCCGAAGCCGGTAAAGACGTCGCCGGCATCAAGTCAGCAATGGTCATAGAAGCCAAGGCCATTCATGACGAGGAGAGAGAAGCCACCGGAAGACTCTCGCGGTTCGGCGCCGAACTCATCAAGGACGGATTCACCGTCCTCACCCACTGCAATGCCGGATCGCTCGCCACCGGAGGCTACGGAACGGCACTGGGCGTGATCAAGGCCGCCAAGGAGCAGGGCAGTAAGATCAACGTCATCGCCACCGAGACCCGCCCCCTCCTGCAGGGCGCCCGCCTCACCGCCTGGGAGTTGATGAAGGACGGCATTCCGGTCACTCTCATCACTGACTCCATGGCCGGCCACTTCCTGAGCCGCCAGAAGATCAACTGCGTCATAGTGGGCGCCGACCGCATCGCGGCCAACGGGGACACAGCCAACAAGATCGGGACCTATACGCTGGCAGTATTGGCCAACGAGAACAACATCCCCTTCTATGTGGCCGCACCGTTGTCCACCATCGACCGCGCGGTGCCCTCCGGCGACAGAATCCCTATTGAAGAGAGGGCTCCGGAAGAGGTCACTCACATTCAAGGCATTCCGGTAGCCGCGCCCGGAGTCCAGGTGGCCAACCCGGCTTTTGACGTGACGCCGCACCGCTATGTTTCTGCGATAATCACTGAACAGGGCATAGTCAGAAAGCCCTACCAGTCCAACCTCGCCGGCCTCTTCGAAGCCAGACTCGGCAAGAACAAAGGAGGACCCAGTGGTCGAAGCTAAGATCGGAGTCATTGGAGGCAGCGGTCTCTACCAGATCGACGGATTGAGCGACCTCACAGAGAGCAAGATTGAAACCCCGTTCGGCGAACCCAGCGATCTGATCATCACCGGCACTCTACAGGGAGTGCCCATTGCCTTCCTCCCCAGGCATGGGAAAGGGCATCGCATCAGCCCCAGCGAAGTGCCCGTTCGGGCCAATATCTTTGCCTTGAAGTCGCTGGGGGTAGAACGGATCGTCTCCGTCAGCGCCGTGGGCAGCCTCAAGGAGGACATCCATCCTCTGGACCTGGTAATTCCGGATCAGATAGTCGACCGCACCAGGGGCAGGGTGAACACTTTCTTCGGCCGGGGATTGGTGGTGCATGTCGGCTTCGCCGAGCCCTTCTGCCCGCACCTGAGCCAGATACTCTACCAGACGGCGAAGAAGCTGGGAACGACAGTGCACCGCGGTGGGACTTGCGTCGTCATGGAAGGCCCCGCTTTCTCCACCAAGGCCGAATCTCACCTTTACCGATCCTGGGGAGCCAGCATCGTGGGCATGACCGCCCTGCCGGAGGCCAAGCTGGCTAGAGAGGCCGAAATCTGCTACGCCACCCTGGCCTTTGTTACCGACTACGACTGCTGGCACGAGACTGCTGAGTCCGTATCGGTCGAGATGGTTGTGGCCAATCTATTGCAGAATGCGGAGACGGCCAAGAACATCTTGAGAACGGCTATGGTCACTATGACAGGCCACCGCGGCTGCCAGTGCGGCACCGCTCTGAAGAATGCCATCATAACTTCCCGGGAGCACATCCCGGCAAACCTGAAGAGGGAGCTGGCTCCGCTGCTCCAGAAGTATGTAAAATAATCTAGAGGTGTCTGATGTCCACCAAGATTCAGTTCGGCTGTCTGCCCACGATGATTGGCAGCATGCCCCAAACCAATCCGGATGACGCATGTCGGGTGGTTCTCCGCCACCTGTCGGCCGTTCCCGCCTGGCCGCAGTTGCCCAGGCGCACGGCGAGGGAGAACATGTACGCCCAGTTCAGCGAGGGCTTCCCGGGCGTGGTTGTCGAAGACTCACGCATATACATAGACCGTGCCCGCGACCTCGACTCGGGCCTGGAGAAGCTCTACACAGCATACGCCGACAACGATACCTCCACCTATGGCATCAGCCGCGACTATGCCGCCGGCTTTCATGCTCTGCTCGCTTCACGAGCGGACAATGCAGTGGCCCTCAAGGGACAGGTCACCGGGCCCATAAGCTGGGGGTTGGCCGTTGCCGACGGGGCGCAGTGGGCCATCTACGACGACACCCTGGCCGAAGCTATCGCCAGGCACTTGCGGCTGAAGGCTGCGTGGCAATACGAACAACTGAGCCGGATTTCGCGTAACGTGATCATCTTCCTGGATGAGCCCTATTTGACCTCGCTCGGCTCTGCCTTTGTCTCCCTGCCGCCGGAGAAGGTGAAAGCACTTCTGGAGGAAACCCTGGGTGGGATCGGCGGCCTCCGGGGCGTGCACTGCTGCGGCAACACTGACTGGTCGTTGCTGCTGGGACTACCCATCAACATCCTCAGCTTCGATGCCTACAACTACGCCGGCGCTCTCAGCGCCTATGCTGCCGAAGTCCGTTCATTTATCGGCAATGGCGGCGCCATCGCCTGGGGTATCATACCCAACGACGAAGAACACCTGTCCAAGGAGACCGTTGCCAGCCTCAAAGACCGCCTCGAGGAAGCGATGGCTCCCTTTGCCAAGGAGGGCGCTCCCTTCAGGCAGTTGGTGGAGCAAGGACTCATCACTCCATCCTGCGGGCTGGCGTCATTGTCGCCGGCGGCCGCCGAACAGGCGCTGGCATATCTGGCAGAGGTCTCCGGCAAGGTGCGTAGACAGTACATAAGGTAGCCAGACAGGTCGGTCGCAGACCGTCAAGCGAGAGGCCAGTCAAAGCGTCTGCTAGCGGGGGACTTCGCGCCGGGCGCTTGGTCGTAGACTCGCCTCAGGATGAGGGGTGTCGCCCAATTCCCCTGTTCTGGGGTTGATCCAAAGGAGAGTCCTGAGACAATACTCGTGGGTTTGGCATCCGCTCTCTACCCACCCGTATTCCTGCTTCCGCGGGAATGACGGAGAAGGTGTCCTCCTGAGGCGGACCGAGGGTTTGGTCGTAGACTCGCCTCAAGAGAGGGGTGTCCCCCAATTTCCTATTCATCCCCCAATCCGCCTCAGGAGGACGTCTCAGGAGGAGTGGGGGCCAGAGGGTTGAAGTCAGGCTCTTCAGACAAGGAGCAAACACGTTGAGTCAGGCCCTTCTGCTCACCGGCGCCCCCGGCACGGGAAAGACCACCATCGTTCGTGAGGCGATCTCTGCGTCGAAGGCAAAGGCCGGCGGATTCTACACCCAAGAGATACGCCAAGGCGGAGTGAGACAAGGTTTCGAGATCGTCACACTGGACGGATCGCGAACCGTCCTGGCGCACGTCGACATTCGCTGGCTCCAACGAGTGGGAAAATACAGGGTGGACGTGGCCAGCCTGGACAGGGTCGCCGTACCAGCCATGCGCCGCGCGATCCGGGAATGTGACATCGTGGTGGCTGACGAGATCGGCAAAATGGAATTGCTGTCACCTGCCTTCAGGGAAGTCCTGCTCGAGGCCATGAATAGCACGAAAAGGCTTATCGGCACGGTCATGCTCCAACCACATCCTTTCGCCGACCAGATCAAGCACGATTCGCGGGTCGAAGTGCTCTTGGTCTCAAAGGCAAACCGGGACCAGGTCTTAGACAAGGCGACAAACTGGCTCCGGGTCTGAGCTGCATTAGCTGCCAAATCGAGCAGCGTGAAGTTCACCCGCAGTCACATTGACATGCTGGTGGAACTTGCTTTTCAGATGTGCTAGCATTTGCCGGTATCAACGATAGCCCTGGTTCTGAGAGGGAGCTAACCCTGCTGGTCATCCCAGAACTGGCAGTGGAGAAAGGTCCCACAAGCCGGAGACAACCTGCAGAAAGGGGGTATTCAAAATGGCAGACAGAGGCAGAGCGGCGATCTACAAGGGTCTGGGGATCCCGATGGAGATCAAAGAATACCCGGTCCCCGACCCGGAGTCGGGTGCCATCCTGGTGAAGGTAACGGTGGCCAACATCTGCGGCTCGGACTTGCACATGTGGCGCGGCGACTTGAATCTGGCCCTTGTGGGGGCATCCTTGCCGACCATCCTGGGACATGAGGCAACAGGCAGAGTGGCCAAACTGGGCGCGGGAATATCCACCGACTCGGCAGGTCAGTCTTTGAAGGTGGGCGACCGTGTTGTCTGGATGTACTACTACCCCTGCGGGCGCTGCCCCGCGTGCTTGAAGGGACGTCACGCTGAGTGCCCAGCGAACGTCTTTTATCAGGGACCATGCGAGCTTCCGCCGCACTTCACCGGACCGTATGCCGACTACTACTACGTCAAACCGAACCACAGCATATTCAAAGTGCCAGACGAACTGAGTGACATGATGGTAGCCCCGGTCAACTGCGCCCTCTCTGAAATGATCTACGGCCTGGAGAGGGTGAACTTCAGATTTGGAGAGACCATCGCCATCCAGGGAGCCGGGGGGTTGGGCATATACGCCACGGCTCTGACCAAGGAGATGGGCGCTGCCAAGGTGATTGTCATTGACGGCATCCCGCAACGGCTTGAACTGGCCAAGGCCTTCGGTGCGGATGAAACCGTTGACATGAGGCAGTTCAAGACGCCACAGGAGCGAGCGGCGCGAGTTAAGGAGCTGACCGGAGGGTGGGGCGTGGATGTGGTGGCCGAACTGGTCGGAATTCCGCAGGCGATACCGGAAGGCTTGGATATGCTCTGCTGCGGCGGGCGTCTTCTGGAAATCGGCAACATCAGCCTGCTGCACGGGACCTTCGAGACTGACCCGGCCTTCATGGTGGTCTATTCCAAGTCCATCATCGCCGTCGTGATGTATGGGCGTGACACCCTGAAGAAAGCCCTGGATTTCCTCGTTCGTACGAAGAACAAGTATCCGTATGAGAAGATACTGTCTCACTCCTACAAGCTGGAGGACATCAACAAGGCTTTTGAGGATCAGTCAAAAGGTCTGGTCTCCAGAGCAGCTATCGTCATGTAGCCATTTCGATCGGACAGTCACCCCGTTTTGACGCTGCACTATCCGAGACCCAAGCAGCGGAGACACCTCCTTTTTGAAAGCGTCCTTGACGAGGGAAGCTTCCCAATGGCGAGCGTTTGAACTCAAATCCTGATATAATTCACCTCATTGTCGACGCTCCGAGGTATTCCCACGGCGACAGGCAACTCACTGGCATGCGAGGGGGTCAGCCTGCAAGCAAGCCAACCGATAGAAAGGAGACATGCGTGAGCGCAAAGAAGGCCACTGGTGGGGACGTCAAGAATCTTTCTCTCGCCCCGGAAGGAAAGCTGAGAATAGAATGGGCATCGCGCGAGATGCCGGTGCTCCAACTGATCAGGGACAGGTTCGCCAAGGAGAAACCCCTCAAAGGAGCCAGAATATCCGCCTGCCTGCACATCACCACCGAGACTGCCAACCTGGCCGCCACTCTCAGGGCCGGAGGCGCCGAACTGGCTCTATGTGCCTCCAATCCCCTTAGCACCCAGGACGACGTGGCTGCTGCCATGCTGGCAGATGGAATTCCCATGTACGCCATCAAGGGAGAAGACAGCAAGACCTACTACGAGCACATCGCGGCCGCGCTGGCCCAGAAGCCGCACATCACCCTTGATGACGGCGCTGACCTGGTTACCACTTTGCACCAGGACAAGACCGCGTTGGCCGTCTCCGTCATCGGAGGCATGGAGGAGACCACTACCGGCGTCATCAGGCTGCGCAGCATGGCGCAGAACAAGAAGCTGAAATATCCCATCATCGCAGTGAACGACGCTGAAACCAAGCATTTCTTCGACAACCGCTACGGCACGGGACAGAGCACCGTGGACGGCATTACCCGCGCCACGAACATCCTCTGGGCCGGCAAGAACGTGGTAGTCTGCGGCTATGGGTGGTGCGGCCGGGGCATAGCTATGCGCGCCCGGGGCATGGGAGCACAGGTGATAGTGACCGAGGTCAACCCCATCCGTGCCATCGAGGCCGTCATGGATGGATACCAGGTGATGCCCCTCCTCAAGGCAGCCCGCATCGGCGACATTTTCGTCACCATCACCGGTGGCCTGAACACGATCGACAAGCCTCACCTGGCAATCATGAAGGACGGCGCCATACTGGCCAACAGTGGCCATTTCAACGTGGAAATCAACATTCCGGCGCTGGAAAGCTTAGCGAAGAGGAACAGGATGTTGCGGCCATTTGTCCAGGAGTACACCCTGAAGGATGGACGGCGCTTATTCCTCCTGGCCGATGGGCGTCTGATTAATCTCGCTGCCGCCGAAGGGCACCCGGCCAGCGTGATGGACATGAGCTTTGCCAATCAGGCCCTCTGCGCCGAATACATGTTCAACCTTAAGAAGGCCCTGGCGCCAGGTGTTCACCCGGTCCCCAGAACCATCGACCAGGAGGTGGGACGCCTCAAGCTTCGCTCTATGGGAATAAGAATTGACAAACTGACTCGCGAACAGAGACAATACCTGAGCAGCTGGGAGATGGGGACCTAGACCACACAGATTCACACAAGGAGAGAAAAGAACAATGACTTTGAATTTCATGAGATCGAATTCGTACCTGCTCACATCTGAGTCAGTGACCGAAGGGCACCCGGACAAGATGTGCGACATTATTTCGGACTCCGTCCTGGATTCCATTCTGGCCAAGGACCCTGTGGCCAGAGTCGCCTGCGAGACCTCGGTCACCACCGGTCTCGTGGTGGTGATGGGCGAGATCACCACCAATTGCTATGTTGAGATACCCCAGATAGTCCGCGAGACAGTCTGGGAAATCGGTTACACCCGCGCCAAATACGGTTTCGACGGCGAAACCTGCGGCGTCATAACAGCCATCAAGGAGCAGTCGTCAGACATAGCCATGGGTGTGGACCACTCCATGGAAACGCGTGAGAAGACCAACAACGCCAATGAGAAGGAATGTCTGGGGGCGGGCGACCAGGGCATGATGATCGGGTTTGCCTGCAACGAGACGCCGGAGTTCATGCCGATGCCCATCATGCTGTCGCACAAGCTGTGCCGGCGTCTAGCCGAAGTGAGGAAGGACGGGACTCTCCCCTACCTTCGCCCCGACGGCAAGTCGCAGGTCACCGTAGAGTACGAGTACGGAGTGCCAAAGAGAATAGAAGCGGTGGTCATCGGCGCCCAGCACAGCGAGAGTGTGGGCAACGACGTGATCCACCGTGACATCCGCGAGGTCGTCATCAACAAGATCATTCCGGCCAAGCTGCTGGACAAGAAAACCAAGTTCTACGTGAACGCGACAGGTCGTTTTGTGATCGGCGGGCCCATGGGAGACACCGGCCTCACCGGGCGCAAGATTCTGGTCGACACCTACGGAGGCGTTGCCCGTCACGGCGGAGGCGCTTTCTCCGGCAAGGACCCCACCAAGGTAGACCGCTCCGCTGCCTACTTCGCCCGCTACGCGGCCAAGAACATCGTCGCGGCGGGACTGGCCGATCGCTTGGAGATCCAAGTCGCCTATGCCATCGGGATAGCTTGTCCCCTTTCCATCTCCATCGAGACGTTCGGCACGGCCAAGGTGGATGAGGGAATCATACTGAAGCTGATGAACAAGCACTTCGATTTCCGCCCCGGCGCCATAATCGAAACCCTGAGGCTGCGACGGCCCATCTACAAGCAGACGGCAGCCTATGGCCACTTTGGCCGGGACGACCTGGATCTGCCCTGGGAGAAGACGGACAAGGTAGCTGCCATCAAAGCTGACGCCGGTATCTCCTAAGAGCCAGGGGGCTCAGCAGAAACGATGATTCCGAAGATCAAGTTCGGGACGGACGGTTGGCGCGGCATCATCGCCGAGGACTTCACCTTTGCCAACGTGAGATACTGCGCCCAGAGCGTGGCCGAGTATCTCCGGGCTAAAGGACTCGACTCCCGCGGCATGGTGGTGGGCTACGACACCCGCTTCGCCTCCGAGAGCTTCGCCGCGGCGGTGGCCGAGGTGTTAGCCGGCAGCGACATCAAGACACACCTCTGCCCCCAAGCCACTCCCACGCCCATAGTGAGCTACGGGGTCACCCACCAGAAGGCGGCCGGCGCGGTGATCATCACCGCCAGCCACAACCCGGGTCAGTGGAACGGCTTCAAGATCAAGTCTCCGGACGGTTCCAGCGCCCCCACCGAGGTAGAAGCGGAGATCGAATCGCGGTTGCCACAGATCATGGCCCAGGACAGGATCAAACGGCTAGCTCTAGAAGACGGTCTGGCGAAGGGGATCATCCGGTACCTTGACCTGGCACCAGCCTACTTCGAGCACATCGCCCACTTGGTCGACCTGCAGAGCCTGCGGCAGTCCGGACTCAAGGTAACGGTAGACTCTATGTTCGGTGCCGGAATCGGCTACTTCAAGAGAGCCCTCAAAGGCGGCAAGACCGAAGTGATCGAGATCAACGGAGAGCGGAATCCCATCTTCCCGGGAATCCAGCCTGAGCCGATTGCCCGACATTTGACGAAGCTGTCGACAACGATCAGACAGAACGGCTCCGCTGTCGGATTGGCTACCGATGGCGATGCCGACCGTATCGGTGTCGTGGACGAGAAGGGCAACCCCCTGACTCCCTTGCAGATATTTGCTCTGCTCGCGCTCTACCTGTTTGAGGTACGCGGAGAGCGTGGGCCTATCGTGAAGACTGTGACCACCACCACCATGCTCGACAAGTTGGGCAAGATGTACAACGTGCCGGTCTACGAAACGAAGGTCGGCTTCAAACACGTAGCGCCAGTCATGATGGCCGAAAATGCTCTTATTGGAGGCGAAGAAAGCAGCGGATTCGGCTTCAGGGGCCACATACCGGAGCGCGATGGCATCCTCGCCGGCCTCTACCTGCTGGACTTGATGAATAAGCTCAACAAGTCTCCATCCCAATTGATCGATCTTCTCTACAGCAAAGTCGGTCCGCACCACTACAACCGTGTCGATCTGGAATTCCCTCCTGCTGATCGAGAGAAGATCATCGGCCGAATCGCCGGGAAGACACCTGTTCAGATTGCCGGCACAAAGGTCCTCAAGGTGAATACCGCAGACGGCTTCCACCTTTCTCTGGCAGACGGTTCCTGGCTACTGATCCGCTTCTCTGGAACGGAGCCCATCCTTCGCATCTACGCTGAAGCTGGCAGCCTGGAGCGAGCCAACTCATTGATTGCCGAGGGGGAAAACCTGCTGGGGGTGTGAACTATGAGTATGCTGGATAGCCCGGAGACCTATCGTCAACTTGACCCATCGGGCATGCTGGGGCACCTTCGCCAGTTCCCGGAACAATGCCAGCGAGCCTGGCACAACGCCACAGACTTCGGCTTTCCGAGAGACTACGTCAAAGTCGAAAAGGTGGTCATAGCCGGCATGGGTGGTTCTGCCATCGGGGGAGACCTGGTCCGCCGCCTCGCCATGATTGAGAATACCCTTCCTGTGTGGGTCCATCGTGACTACGGGCTGCCGCCTTTTGTAGACCGCAACACCCTTGTCATTTTTTCGAGCTATTCAGGGAACACTGAGGAGACACTGTCTTGTTTCAGCGACTCTCTGCGAACACAGGCAAAGAAGATGGTGCTCACCACCGGCGGGAAGCTGAAGGCTCTCGCCGAAAAAGAGCGGATACCCGTGCTCACAATTGACTATGAGGCCCCCCCGAGAGCCGCCTTCCCTCATAGCTTTGTGTCTCTTCTGGGCATCTTCCACAGCCTCCGTTTCCTCCAAGACAAGTCGGCTGACATGACGGAATCCCTGGGGGTCATGAAGAGGATCGAGGACAGCGTCTCGGAGAAGACGCCCCTTGACTCCAATCTGGCGAAGCAGCTGGCCGCCGATCTATTTGGGCGCTTGGCTGTGATCTACGGCGCAGGGCAGCTAACGGAGGTGGCTCAGCGCTGGAAGACCCAGATCAACGAGAACAGCAAGGCTTGGGCTTTTTATGAGGCCTTCCCGGAGCTGAACCACAACGCCGTTGTGGGTTACCAACTGCCAGCCGAGACGCGACAGAGGGCCATGGCACTGCTGCTGCATTCGGCTTCCCTTCATCCCAGGGTTTCCATCCGCTACCAGGTCACCAGCGAGATCCTCACCAAAGCCGGGGTCAAGCACAAGACGGTGGAGGCAATCGGAAAGAGCCCTCTGGCACAGATGATCGGCTTAGTGCTTCTGGGGGACTACGTCAGCTTCTACCTGGCCATGCTGAACCGCACTGACCCCATACCAGTCCCCACAATTGACCACCTGAAGTCTCGTCTCGCCGAGTCCCTGTAGCCACCTTCACGGCAGACGCTCCCGGTCATATTTGGGCAAAGCCAAAGCACAGTTGGCCCAATATTTCTGTGGACAGAAACCAAGTAGAAGCACCCGGCCCCGTGGAAATCGTCGCCAAGATACCGACAGATGACCTATCGCTTGGTGTACTGCGGTGCCTTGCGCGCGCGCTTGAGACCGTACTTCTTGCGCTCTTTTATTCTCGCATCCCTGGTAAGCAAGCCGTACTGGCGCAAGACCGACCTCAGTCCCTCATCAGACACGACCAAGGCCCGAGCAATGCCATGGCGAATTGCTGCCGCCTGCCCCGCGATACCCCCCCCCTCAACCTTGGCCACCACACTGAACTTATCCAGCGTCTTCGTAACTTTGAAAGGCTGGAATATGACCTCTCGGAGAGGCTCATCCGGAAATGCTTCCTGCAGAGGCTTCTCGTTTATTATGACACTACCGCCACCAGGCAATAGCCTCACTCTGGCGATAGCGGTCTTCCTCTTCCCAGTCCCGTAGTAGTACTTCTGTTCAGCCACTTGACGCCTCCGTTGTGCCCTTCACCTGAGCCTCGTGCGGATGAGTACTCCCAGCATAGACCTTAAGCCTTCTGCCCATAGCACGCCCCCTGCTATTGTGAGGGAGCATTCCCTTCACAGCAACTTCGATGGGCCGGGTAGGATGACGTGCCAGCATATCGCCAAAAGCAATACTCCTCAATCCTCCCGGATAATTGGTATGATGATGGTAGACCTTGTCTTCCACCTTCTTGCCCGTAACGCGGATCTTGGCCGCATTGATCACCACCACGAAGTCTCCAACATCAGCATGTGGTGAATACATTGTCTTGTGCTTGCCCTCCAGCAACTTGGCCACCTCCGTGGCCATCCTGCCCAGGGTTTTGCCCGAAGCATCAATAACAACCCATTGGCGTTTCACTTCAGAAGCTTTTGCGCTATATGTCATGATATCTCCTCAGATGGGGGAAAATCGGGATACTTGATGTTCATGAGACACAAACCACGAGCTGGAGCAGTTGGGCCTATCGTCCCCGCCTTTCCTGAAGAAGCCATCTCCCGGAAGGTTTCGGCTGTCATCTTGTGCAGGCCCACCTTGACCAATCCGCCTACGGTGTTGCGAACCTGATGGGGCAAGAAAGAGCTCGCCCGGATGTCGAAGGTCACCACGTCTCCCGTCCTGCCCACTTCGGCACTGAACGCCTGGCGACGCGTCGAACGAGTGTAAGCCGCTGGCGCGAACGGGGCGAAATCACGCTCTCCAACGAGAACCGAACAAGCAGCATTCATGGCCTCAACGTCAAGGGGTTGCGGTACCCATTCGCTGAAATGCCGCCACAACGGGGACGGCGTGCGTCTGTTCAGAATATGATAGCGGTATTCGCGGCACAAGGCATGGCGCCGCACGTCAAACCCCCCATCCACCTCGTAGGCTGCCCGAATCGAGATGTCCTTGGGAAGGTAGTGATTCATGGCCCCAACCCAGGCCTTGGGAGGAAAGGAAGCCTTTGACTTGAAGCTCACGACCTGTCCCTTGGCATGAACGCCGGCGTCAGTGCGACTGGCCATCGACACACGGATCTCCTCACCAGTGAGCTTCTGCACTGCAGATTCTGTCTCGCCCTGGATGCTCACGGCGTTGCTCTGATACTGCGAACCATGATATCTCGTGCCGTCGTACTCCATGATCAATACAATTCTAGTCAGTGCGCCGAAATCCTGGATATGCCACTCTCCAAGCTGTCCTACTTCACCAGCTCGATTATCGCCATCGGGGCCGCATCACCCTTGCGTGGCCCCAGCTTGAGAACACGCGTGTACCCGCCGCTGCGATCCGCGAATCTCTTGGCCAGATCATCAAACACCTTGTCCAGTACTTTCTTGTCATGCACCCGTACCAGAGCCTGCCTCCGAGAATGGACACTGCCTTCCTTGCCCAAGGTGATCACTCTGTCCACCATGCCCCTTACTTCCTTCGCCTTGGCTACCGTGGTGACAATGCGCTCATGCAACAACAACTCAGTGGTCAAGTTGCAGTAGAGCGACATCCTATGGCTGGTGGGCCTCGACAGTTTCCGTCCTGCTATTTTATGTCTCATCGCCTTCTTCCGCCATCAGAGACAGTCCCTTTTCCTGCAGATGCTGCTTCAACTCTTCCAGCGACTTCTTCCCCAACTTCTTCATTGTCATGAGGTCCCGTTCATTCTTCTCCAGAAGCTCTCCCACCTTGGTGATCTTGTTCCTTCTCAAGCAGTTGAACACACGCGGCGAAAGCCCGAGTTTCTCCAACGGCATCTCATACTGCTCTGAAGTCACTCCCAGAGCCTCTGCCGGTGGTCCGCCAGCCTCTCTACCACCAGCCTGCACAACAGCCAGGAACGTGGAAAACTGCTCCTTCAATATCTGAGAGCTCTGACTCAGTGCTTCTGCAGCCGAAATAGTTCCATCAGTCCAGATGTCCAGCCGCAGCTTCTCGTAGCCGATGTACTGTCCTGTGCGCACCGGCTCCACAGCGTAGCTCACCTTCTGCACCGGCGTGAATATGGAATCCACCGGTATCGTGCCTATAGGCAAGCCATCTCCATGGCTGGCCGGAACGTAGCCCTTGCCCAGCGCTACATTGAATTCAACATAGAGCTTGGCCTTGGGCGAATCAAGTGTGGCCAGATAGAGATCGGGATTGGCGATCTCAAAATCAGTCGACGGCTTGATATCTCCGGCATGAACCACCTTCTCCCCCTCGACCTCCAGAACCACCCTGCCCTCTTGCCCCGTCATCGGGCGAAACCGCAGACCCTTCACATTCAGCAGGAACTCGGTGGCATCCTCCTTCACATGTGCAATGGTCGAGAATTCATGCTGAATTCCCTCAATCCTTATCCAGGTCACCGCGGCTCCCTGCAAGGAACCCAGGAGCACGCGCCGCAAAGCGTTGCCCACTGTAATGCCAAATCCTCTATCGAGCGGCTCAGCCACGAAACGCCCGTGGCTGCCTTCGCTCTCAACACACTCAACTCTTGGTGTTACCAGGTGCGACAATGCCACCGCCTCCTTTCAAGGCCCTACCGGGAGTAGTGTTCTACGACCATCTTCTTGTCGAACTTGGTCGCAATCTCTTCAGCAACAGGAAGGCTCAATACCCGGCCAGCCATGTCTTTCTTGTCCAAACTCAGCCAACTGGGGATGACCCTGGCTTCAATTCTCTCCATGGCCTTGTTGTAGAGAGCCTTGTTGACGCTGCTTCCCTTCCAAGTCACAGCATCGCCAGGTTTCACTGTGTATGACGGAATGTCAACCTTGTGCCCGTTGACCACCACGTGGCCATGTCTGACAAGCTGTCTAGCCTGATTCCGGGACTCCGAATAGCCCAGACGATACACAGTGTTGTCCAACCGTCTCTCCAGCAATTGTGCCAGTGTTTCTCCCGTCATCCCGGGGGCCTTCTCAGCCTCAGCAAAGGTTCGCCTGAACTGGCGCTCCAACACTCCGTAGCTGTATCTGGCCTTCTGTTTCTCCCGCAGCCTCAGCCCGTAGTCAGAATACTTACGTGGACGCCTACCGCGACCGCGTGGCCCAGATGCTGCCGCCCTTTTCTCTACCGCGCACTTGGCCGTCTCACACCTATCGCCCTTCAGCATCAGCTTTTCGCCCACACGGCGACACAACCTGCAAACCGGTCCAGTATAGCGTCCCATAGTCTTCTAGACTCTCCTTCTCTTTGGAGGCCGACACCCGTTATGAGGTATCGGTGTAACGTCCCTGATGCTCGTGATGGTGAGTCCTGCAATCTGCAGCGAACGTATGGCAGCTTCACGTCCGCCACCGGGCCCCCTGACAAACACGTCCACTTGACGCAGACCATGTTCCTTGGCCTTCTTGACCGCTCCCTCCGCCGCCATCTGGGCGGCATATGGGGTCCCCTTTCTTGAGCCTTTGAATCCAGCCGTCCCCGAGCTGCCCCAAGAGATGACGTTGCCAGCCGGGTCCGTCAGCGTAACAATCACGTTGTTAAAGGTAGAGTGGATATACGCCCTACCCTGCGGTATCGACTTCTTCTCTTTCTTCTTAGCCATCAGATTCTCCTTCTCGTCACACGAAACCCCAGCTCCAAACCACTACTTCTTGGCCGTGCCACGGCGTCTGCCTCTACCAGCCACTGTCTGCCGCGGTCCACGCCTGGTTCTAGCATTGGTCTTAGTGCGCTGTCCGCGCACCGGCAATTTGCGCCGGTGTCTCATGCCTCGATAGGAACCAATCTCCGTGAGTCGGCTGATGTTGGTGCCTATCTCCTTCCTCAGATCGCCCTCAACCCTGTACCCTTTATCAATCACCTCACGAAGACGGGATATCTCTTCTTCCGTCAAGTCCTTCGCCTTCTTGGCAACATCGATCCCGGTCTGACCCAGTATCCTCCTGCTCACAGCAGGCCCGATGCCGTAGATATAACAGAGGCTCACCTCTATTCGCTTGTTTGCGGGAATATCGACACCTGATATACGCGCCACTCGGACCTCCGCTCTAGCCTTGTCTCTGCTTATGTCTGGGATTGGAGCAGATGACTCTTACCGCACCCTTTCGCTTCACGATTTTGCACTTACTACAACGGCGTTTGACCGAAGCTCTAACCTTCACGTTCCCATCTCCAGACAGAATCTACTTGAAACGATAGACCACCCTACCCCGAGCCAGATCATACGGTGACAATTCCACCCTGACCGTATCCCCGGGGAGAATCTTGATAAAATGCCGTCTCATGCGCCCCGAAATGTGGGCCAATACCATGTGCCCATTGGGCAATTCCACGCGGAACATGGCGTTGGCCAGACACTCCTGTACCTTCCCCTCAACCTCTATTCTTTCCTTCTTAGCCATACCCACCATTCAAACAACCGTTAGAATCTCAGCCCTGCCATTGGTCACTGCGACGGTGTGTTCGAAATGCGCCGATAGACTACCATCAGCAGTAACCACCGTCCACTGATCATCCGACACTCTTGTTCTCCAGCTACCCGCATTCACCATGGGCTCGATAGCCAGCGTCATGCCGCTTCGCAGTACAGGGCCCTCACTTCGGTCACCGAAGTTCGGGATTTGTGGATCCTCATGCATCTGCCGGCCGATACCATGTCCGGTGTACTCCCGCACCACTGAGAACCCATTCGCCTCCACATACGACTGAACAGCCGCTGAAATCTCACCCAGATGGACATCCTGTTTGGCAGCCGCTATGCCGGCGTGCAGCGCACCTTCAGTCACCTCGATCAACCTCTTAGCTTCCGGGCTGATCTTGCCAACTCCCACGGTTACAGCAGCATCACCCTGGAAACCCTTGAACTTGACCCCCACATCGATGGATACTATGTCTCCTTCACAAAGCGTGCGGTCGCCCGGAATGCCGTGCACCACTTCATCGTTGACGGAGGTACATATGTGGGCTGGATACCCGTGGTAGTTCTTGAAAGAAGACTCCGCTCCATGCCTAGCCAACACCTGCGCACAGACAGCATCCAATTCGCCAGTCTTCACACCAGGTTTGACCTCGCCAGCCAGAGCCTGCAGTACTTTGGCCACTATCCTCCCAGCTTCTCTCATGGCTGCAATTTCGTCAGGGGACTTAGTGACGATGCCCATCCCCTCTCCAACCGAGCTTCTTCAAGAGTTCCTTGCTCACCTCTTCTATCGGCTTCTCGCCGTTCAGTTCCAGCAGCTTTCCCTGCTTCCGATAATAGTCTATCAGCGGGGCGGTCTGTGTATTGTAGACTTCAAGCCGGTTCTTCGCCGTTTCCATAGTATCATCCGCGCGCTGGTAGAGCTCACCGCCGCAGGCGTCGCATTTGCCAGCCACCTTGGGCGGCGAAGAGACTAGGTGAAATGGCTTCTGGCACTTGCGGCATATCCATCGTCCGGTAAGCCGGCGCAGGAGTTCATCCCGAGTGACTTCGATCAAGACGGCCTTGTCTATTCCATCCTTCACGAAAGCTTTGTCCAGCGCCTTCGCCTGCTCAATCGTTCGGGGGAAACCATCCAGAATGAATCCCTTTTTGTTTCCCGCGATATGCTCCAGAACCATCTTGACCACGACTTCGTCGGGCACGAGTTGCCCCTTCTCCATGTATGACTTGGCCAACTTGCCCAATTCGGTACCATCCTTCTCAGCCTTGCGGAAGAGATCGCCCGACGACACATGCATTGTGCCGGTCATCTCGGCAATCTTCTCTGCCTGAGTACCCTTGCCTGAACCCGGAGCGCCCAAAAGAATCAGCTTCATTGATCCCCCTCAAATATCACTTAAGGAAGCCCTCGTAGCGCCGCATCAGTAGCTGCGCCTCCAATTGCTTCATTGTATCCAAAGCCACGCCCACCATTATCAGCAGGGCAGTGCTGGACAAGACTACTACCTTGACATCCGTGAGGACTCTAGCGATAAACGGCAGCACAGCCACCAGTGCCAGGAATAAGGCTCCCGCCCAAGTTATGCGAGTCATCACCTGGCTGAGATATGTTGATGTGTTTGGTCCCGGCCTGACACCTGGAATGAAACCACCCTGCTTCTGCAGTGTCTCCGCCAGGTTCATCTGCTCAAAAACGACTATGGTATAGAAGAAGGCGAAGCCAACGACAAGCACAAAATACACCAGCCAGTAGCTCCAATGATCGGTCCAGGTCCTCAGGAAATAGGCTGCCGTGCCAGCCGTGGCACTACTCCCGAAGTAGCTGGCGATGATCCCGGGCAGCATCACCAATGACATGGCGAATATCAGTGGTATCATACCAGCCGAATTGACGCGCAACGGGATATGCGTGGAACCGGACTGCCTGTACATCCTTCGGCCACGGAAGACGCTCTTGGAGTAATGTACCGGAATCCGCCTTGCCGCTTCAGTGAAGATCACGATGAACAGGATCGTGGCCAGTCCCAGAATGGCAAAGGCAGCCACGCCCCAAAGGTTCTCCCTCACCACCAGTCCACCCTTGGCCACCAGGTTGGGCATCCCGGCTACAATTCCACCGAAGATGATGATGGATACTCCATTCCCAATGCCACGCTCCGTGATTAGTTCGCCCAGCCAGACCAGGAACATGGTACCAGCCACCATGGACAGAATTATCGCTGACATGCCCAAAGGCCCAATCGCGTCCGTCCCGAAAACCCCTTCGCGCTGCAGCAATATCACCTGCCCGTACCCCTGAAGTGCGGCCAGTGGGACTGCCAGCCAGTGAGTATACATGTTGATCTTGTTTCTTCCTGCTTCTCCCTCCCTGGCCAGCGACATCAACTGAGGGATCACGGGTTGCAGAAGCTGCATGACGATGGTGGCGGTGATATACGGGTAAACACCCATGGCCAAAATGCTGAAGTTGCGCATGGCCCCGCCGCTGAACAGGTCCAGCATCCCTAGCAACTGATTGTTCTTGAATACTTCCGCGAGGGCTTCCCGGTCCACACCCGGAGCAGGGATTTGCGCCACGAAGCGGAATATGATGAGGATCAGGAGCGTGAATAGTAGCTTGCCCCTGAGATCAGGCAAACTGAACGCGTCCATCAACGCTTGGATGAGACGTGGTCTAGTCTGCCTTTGTTCCACTCCCTACCTCCTCCACAGTGCCCCCTGCCGCTAGAATCTTCTCCCTGGCAGTAACAGAGAACCCGTCTGCCTTTACTGTCAGAGCGCGATCCAGCTCACCTGTCCCCAAGATCTTTATGGGTTTGGCGGTCGAACTGACCAACCCTGCACTGATCAACACGTCCGGGCCCACCGCACTGCCCGCCTCAAACGCATTCAGCTGGCCAACGTTGACCACCGAGTATTCGATTCTGAAGATATTGGTGAAACCACGCTTCCCCGGCAGTCGCCTATGCAAGGGCAATTGTCCGCCTTCAAAATACGGATGAATTCCTGGCCCCGCTCGACCCTTCTGTCCCTTCTGGCCTCTTCCGGAAAAACAGCCATGGCCGCTGCCCAAGCCACGGCCAACGCGCTTCTTCCTGTGCTTCGAACCAGGCGGCGGAATAAGATCATTCTGCCTAATCACTATTCCTCCACCTCTTCCACCTTGACCAGGTGTTTCACCTTGAGCGCCATGCCCCGCATGGACGGCGAATCCTCATGCTTCACACTCTGGTTTAGACGATGCAACCCCAAGGCCTTGATAGTCAGTCTCTGATCCTTGGCGTAGCCAATATCGCTCTTGACCCAGGTAATCATTAGTTTGGCCAATTGGACTTCACCCTTTCGCTACCGGCAAGCCTTTCCGCTCTGCGACCACTTTCTCCGGCTCTCTCAACTCAGTTAGTGCTTTCATGGTCGCTTTGACCACATTGATGGGGTTCCTAGTGCCGAGACACTTCGTCAGAATGTCCTTCACACCAGCAACCTCAAGGACAGCACGCATGCTGCCTCCGGCGATAACGCCGGTGCCCGGCACGGCCGGTTTGAGCATCACCCTGGCTGCGCCGAATTTCACCACCGTCTCATGCGGAATCGTGGTCCCCGCCAGCGGCACCAACACCATCTTCTTCCTGGCAACAGCGCCCGCCTTCTGGATGGCTAGCGCCACTTCTTTCGCCTTGCCCATCCCCATTCCTACTCGGCCTTTGCCATCACCCACCACCACCAAGGCACTGAACCTCATGTTCTTGCCGCCCTTGACGACCTTGGCAACACGGTTCACCGAGACCACCTTCTCAGTTAGCTCTTCCCTCGCATCGAGTTCTTCGTGCACCATCTCTCTTCCCAACCTAGAATTTCAGTCCGGCTTCTCTAGCTGCCTCGGCCAAAGCCTTCACCCGTCCATGATACCTGTACCCTCGCCGGTCAAAGACAACCTTGGTCAGCCCCTTCTCCACTGCCCGCTTCCCCACCAGCGCACCCACCATGGTAGCCACCTTCGCTTTGCCCTGTCCCTCAACCTTGAGTTCAGGATCCTTGCTGGACGCGCTTACAACCGTCTGCCCCTTCCCGTCATCAACCACTTGCGCATAGATATGATTCAAGCTACGGTATACACAGAGACGCGGTCTCGGCTGAATAAGGTGCTTCCTCTTCAGTAGCCTGCTTCTCTTCTTCACCATTCTCTTCATAACTGCATCTACTTCTTGGCCGCTGCCCTGCCGGCTTTGCCAGGCTTGATCCTGATCATCTCGCCAGCATACTTAATGCCTTTCCCTTTGTAGTGATCGCACTTCCGGATAGCCCGTATCTTGGCAGCGACGTCCCCCACCATCTGTTTGTCGATCCCAACAACCTTGACACGGTTGGTACCCTCTACCTGGAAAGACACTCCCGGCGGAGGCACCACCTCCACAGGATGAGTGAAACCGGATTGAAAAACCAGCTTGTCCCCGGCCTTCTGCACACGGTAACCCACCCCAACAACCTCGAGCGCCTTCTCGAACCCCTTGCTGACGCCCTCCACCATGTTCGCCAGCAGCGCCCGTGTCAGTCCATGAACAGCACCATACCTGGGCTGATCACCGGGCGGGGTCACCACCAAGCTGCCTTCGTTCATAGTGATGGACATTGCGGAGTCAAACGACCGCTGCAATTCCCCTTTGGGCCCCTTCACCGTTACTTCGTTTCCCTTGATATCAACAGTCACCCCGGAGGGCAACTTTATCGGCAGGTTTCCTACTCTCGACATCGCTCGATCACCATACGTAGCACAGCAGCTCGCCGCCGAGGTGCTGCTTCCACGCCTGCACGCCAGTCATGACACCTTTTGGGGTGGACACAATCGCGATGCCCAGCCCACCATAAGGCCGAGGTATTTCCGAAGCTCCTACGTAGACTCTCAACCCAGGCCTGCTTACTCGTTTCAGACCCATGATAATCGGCTTGATCCTGTCCTTGTACTTGAGATAAATCTTGATCGTCCGAGTCGGCTTTCCCCTTAGAATCTCATAATCCCTGATGAAACCCTCTTCCTTAAGCACCTTGGCTATTGCCACCAAGATCTTCGACCAAGGCACCAAGGCATACTCCTGCCTCACCATATTAACGTTCCGTATCCTGGTTAACATATCAGCAATGGGATCAGTAGTCATATCGCCTCACCAACTCGACTTCTTGACGCCAGCAAGTTCTCCTCTTAGTGCCAGTTCTCGGAAGCAGATACGACAGAGCCCGAACTTGCGCATGTAGCCCCGAGGGCGCCCGCACATGCGGCATCTATTGTGCTGCTGCACCTTGTACTTCGGAGGTCGCTGCCATTTAATGATCTTTGAAGTCTTTGCCAATTTCCTAACCTCTCACAAACGGCATCCCCATAAGCTCCAGAAGACGCCTGCCTTCCTCATCCGACCGAGCCGTGGTCACGATAGTGATCTGGAAGCCGCGAGGCTTTTCCACCTTGTCATAGTCGATCTCAGGGAACATCAACTGATCCTTGAACCCCAGACTGTAGTTACCCCTTCCGTCAAATGAAGTTGGGGCCACGCCGTGGAAGTCCCTGATGCGCGGCAGTACCACGCTGACCAGTCTGTCCAGAAACTCATACATCCGCCGGTCTCGTAGCGTGACCATCATCCCTATGGGCATGCCCGTGCGCAGTTTGAAAGCGGCTATTGATCTCTTGGAACGGGTCACCACCGGGTGCTGACCAGAGATCGTGGCCAAGTCCTTCTCAGCGCTTTCCAGAGCCTTCGGATTCTGAGTTGCCTCGCCTAGACCAATATTGAGCACCACCTTCTTGACTCGGGGAACCCGCATCACATTGTCGAACCTGAACTCCTTCATCAGAGCAGGGACGATCTCTAGTTCGTATCTCTCCCTCAACCTCGGCAAACTCTGCTTCGCCATGCTTAGTCAATCACCTCATGACACGCAGCACAAGTGCGGACCTTCTTGCCTTCGATCAAACTCGATCCAACCCTCACAGGATGGCTGCACTTGTTGCAGACCAACATCACCTTCGAGACATGAATGGAAGCCTCGCGCTCAATGATCCCTGCTTGCTTCGCCGCGCCCCGAGCCTTCGAGTGCTTCTTGATCATGTTGATACCTTCCACCATGATTCTCGACTCGGCGGGATAGGCAAACCTGACCTTGCCCTTCTTCCCCCTGTCCTTGCCACTTATGACCAGAACCGTATCGTTCTTGCGAATCTTCACCGGTTTACAGCACCTCCGGGGCCAGGGAGATGATCTTAGTGAATTCCATCTCTCGCAGTTCTCGAGCTACCGGCCCAAAGATGCGGCTGCCCTTTGGATTATTCTCATCAGCCAGAAGCACCACCGCGTTATCATCAAATCTGATATAGGAGCCATCCCGACGACGGTACGGTCTGGCGACGCGTACAATTACCGCGCGCACCACTTCATGATTCTTGACAGTACCCCTAGGCAGTGCTTGCTTCACGGCACCAACAATCACATCGCCGATGCTGGCATACTTGCGCCCCGAACCACCCAAAACGTGGATGCACATCAAGGTCTTTGCCCCAGTATTGTCCGCTACTTTCAGTCTACTGTAGATTTGAATCATCGGGCTTAACCTCAGACAATTGTCCCTTGGATACTATTTCGAGCACCCTATGGTGCTTCGTCTTTGAGAGAGGCCGACATTCCACGATCTCCACGATGTCGCCAACTCGACATGTACCCTTCTCGTCATGCGCCTTCAGGTTGGAAATCCGTCTGACAGTCTTCTTATACTTCCGATGGGCACCGATTGACTGCACGGCCACAACCACAGTCTTGTTCATCTTGTGGCTTACAACTCGCCCCGAAAGGTTCTTGCGCTTATTCTCCATCAAATACCCCTGCAGAGCCCCATCTCGACAAGCTGAACACTTACTCTAGCGCCAGCATCGTCTCCTATGCCCTGCTCAGCTCCCTTTCTCGCATAATCGTCTTCAACCTGGCAATCCTCTTCTTCACACTCCTCACCTCCCGGTGGTTGGCAAGTTGCTTCGTTGCCAGGCGAAATCGGAGATTGAACAACTCGCGGTGCGCTTCTTCCACCTGCTTTGCCAGCTCATCATCGCTCAGAACGCGAAGGTCCTCCGCCACTACTCCACCCCCTTGACCACGATCTGGGTCTTAATAGAGAGCTTGTGCGCACCTAGGCGAAATGCCGCTCTGGCCGCGTCTTCTTTCACGCCACTGATCTCAAAGACCATCTTCCCCGGTCTAACGACTGCCACCCAGTGATCCAGGGCACCCTTACCACTGCCCATGCGAGTCTCTGCCGGCTTCTTAGTGAGCGGCTTATCCGGAAACACGCGAATCCACAGCACGACTCCCCGCCGAAGATAATGCACGATGGCTCTACGCGCCGCTTCAATCTCCCTGGCGCTGACCTCACCGCAATCCAACGACTGCAGCCCGTAGTCGCCAAAAGCGAGGGTGTTCCCCGTACTGGCCTTGCCTCTAACATGGCCCCTATGTATCATTCGGTACTTGACTCTATTCGGTTGCAGCATGGTTCTCTACCTCAACAGGTGCCTCCGGGACCACTTCCGCCGGCTTCTCTTGCACTGGGGCCTTAGGTGCCACCGCCACCGCCGGCTGCGCTCCCGTCGCTGGTTGAGGTACCGGCGCTTCCAGTTCCTCAACTTGAGCAAACACATCACCCTTGTAT
>Ga0315291_10001119_pt1 | contig 35795 bp, 31 predicted proteins | sample YL17G12_20_MG_FD_203070 | JGI IMG/M metagenome (GOLD analysis project Ga0315291, IMG submission 203070) | Sediment microbial communities from Yellowstone Lake, YNP, Wyoming, USA - YL17G12_20 | ecosystem: Environmental > Aquatic > Freshwater > Lake > Sediment | place: USA: Wyoming | collected...
GGCTCCTGACGTGGCGCGCGGTCTGGATGCTGGACAACGGCCAGCGCAACAGCCTCGAGGCGTCGATGGCCAAGGCCAAGGCGGGGCTTGCGGTCACGGAGATAACGCAGAAATGTGTCGAGCTGCTGGGTCCGGTCGGATACTCGCGTAAGCTCCTGCTGGAGAAATGGATGCGCGACGCGAAGATAAACGACATCTTCGAGGGGACCGGCCAGATACAGATGCTGATAACCGCGAGGAACGTGCTCGGCTTCGGGAGGGACAAACTCAAGTAAAGACATCTGGGGTCAACGCAAACCGGGGTCAAACAGCGGTTTGCGCCCACAGGTCGAACGGTGATGCTGAAAGCGTACCGCGCGCAAACCGCTGTTTGACCCCGGTTTGCGTTAGATAATCAGGACGGCACTGGAGGTTTCTCGAATGGATCAGCAAGGCGAACCGCAGCCAGAAGCAATCCGGCCCCCAATGGGCGACAGGGGCTTGAGGCGCATCAGGGTTTAGCAGTGCCAGACGCCGATGCATCACCAATGCAAAGCACCGATCCGCGCGCTCCCGCATGGTTGAAAGTCAACTCCTCCCCTTATAATAGATGGCGCCTGACGAGGGGGTGCGGAATCGAGCCTGAAACGCTACGTATTCTTCTAGGAAAGCCCGAGAGGATCTCCGGCTTCGATAACGGCCTGGTCGCTCGCGTGGCCTCGGCTGTCGGCGACCGGCGGGCGGCGCTCTTGGAGATAGCCGGACGCGACAGTGTCGCGGCGGGTTTGACGGCAGCCTCGTCGGGCAGGTACGACCTGCTGATCCCTACCGTCGTCTACACGGGCACCGAATACGGGGACTGGGACGTGGTCCTCAACAACGCGGAAGCGCTGGCCGGGCGGCTCCGTGACCGGCGGCAGGTAGACGTGCTTGAGACTGTTGTGCTCGGCTCCCCCGTCTGGTGGCACGCTGTAGCTGCCAGGTTCTCCGGGGAACTTTCACGCCTTTACGGTTTCTCGACGACATGCATCGCTTGCCACATGTACGTCCACGCTGCGCGCGTCCCATTCGCGCGCGCTACAGGCGCAACAGCGGTCATTGCGGGCGAGCGCCTGTCCCACGACGGACGACGCAAGCTCAACCAGCTCGAGCCGTGCCTGCGCACCTACCGGGCCGTCCTGGCAGAACAGGGAATCGAGCTCGACATGCCCCTTGAATCCCTGCAGGACGGAAAGCGCCTGGAGGAGCTCGTCGGGCCCGGCTGGGCCGAGTCCGGTAGACAGATGAGATGCATCCTGGAGGGAAATTACAGAGACGTGTCGGGAGAGATAACCGCGCGGGAACAAGACCTCGAAGAATACCTCGGGCAGTTCCTGGCGCCGGCATTCCAGGCGATTCTATCTTCCTTCATACGCGGTGACGCGCCGCCGGATTACCTGGCGCTTGCGGGAGAAGCCTTCTCCAGTGTTCTCGAGAGGAGGAGCGGTTGAAAGCCGCCCTGATAATCGTGGACGGCATGGCCGACCGGTCACAGGAATCGCTCGGCAGGCGCACCCCCCTGCAGGCGGCCGTGCTTCCGAACCTCGACCGGCTCGCGCGCATCAGCGCGTGCGGGCACATGTACCCTGTCGGCCCGGGCATCTGCCCGAGCAGCGACCAGGCCCACTGGCGGATCCTCGGATACGGCAGACATCCATTTCCGGGGCGGGCCTCTATCGAGGCGATAGGGGCGGGCGTGGAGCTGTCGCCAGGAGACGTGGTCGTCAGGGTCACCTTGGCGACCACCATGCTGGAGGAGAACAACCGTTATATCCAGGTGGCCCCCGCCTACCTTCCCGAAGACCAGGCCACCGCGATCTTTTCATCTCTGGTGAAATACAAGCCCGAGTACCTGGAGGCGAGGATCCACCACATGGGCGGGCCGTTCATGGTCATCGTGCTGTCGGGAGGTGCCTCCGCTGAGGTGACCGACTCCGACCCCCTGTTCTTCCGCCTGCCGGTCCGGCCGATCGTGGCGTTCACCGACGCGCCGGGGGTAGAAGCGGAGGACACCGCAAGTGAGCTCACCCGTTTCACGTCCTGGGCCGCTGACGTCCTCGAATCTCACCCGGTGAACGCCGGGCGGAAAGAGGAACGCATGACGTTGGTCAACCACGTTCTCATCAAATGGCCGTCGGTCCCCCCGTCGGTCCCTTCTTTCTCGAGCGCGTGGGGTTTCGATTCTGTCGCCGTCGCCTCGGGGGTCTTCTACGCCGGGCTGGCGCGCGCGCTGGGCATGAGACATATTGAGGCCGGGGCTATTGGCGTGGCAGAAGACCTGGGGTGCAAACTGGACGAAGCTCTCGGCGCTTTGCGAAACGGCTGCGATTTCGCCTTCGTCCACACCAAGGCCGCCGACGAGGCTTCACACACGGGACGCCCGCGCAAAAAGGTGCGGGCGCTCGAGGAGCTCGACCAGGCCTTCGAACTCGTGGTCGAACAGTTCGCGCGCGACCCCGAACTGCTCACGGTGGTTACCGCGGACCACCCGTCTCCGTCAGGTGGTTCAGAAGAGGTCATACATTCCGGAGAATCCGTACCGGTTGTAATGGTCGGCCGTAACGTGAGGGTTGACCAGGTGGAAAGCTTCGACGAGGTGTCCTGCGCGCCGGGTTCGATCGGGTTGATAGGCGGTGACGATATTATGCCGCTCATCCTGAACCTCACCGACCGGGCCACGTTTGGCACTTCACGTCTTTCAGCGGACGACATCCCTTACAGGCCACAGCCATAACCGGAAGCACCCGGATAATACTGTAAACGGTTGTTATTAGTAGTTACTCGGTATTAGATAACCTGTGAACGGTAAGATTGACGGCTTTGCGGAGATCCCGGGATGGTCTGCCCGCATCACCACCGACTGCTCTGATCACCGGCAGTACCCCCGTCAAACCCGGGCCCTCCGGCTTCGCTTCAGCGCTGTCCACGATATAATATGCCGGTAAACACCCTGTAACCGGCCCTGGAGTAAGCGTGAAAGTTCTCCTTATCTCCGACTCGACCGGCCTGGGCTTGATGGAAGAGCGGCCCGAGCCGGCGTGGCGCGTAAGGTTAAGCAGCCTGCGGAACAAGGACCTGCTGGCGCCGGATTACGGTGCCATGTACGTAGCGGCGTACCTTGAAAGCCGCGGCCACGATATCAGGGTCGTTAACCTGATCGCTGATGTTCACCATGACGTCGAGCTGTTCCGCGAGCCCAACACGGGCCCCGACGAGTTCTCCGGCGCCATGATCGGAGGGCCGGACGCGCCGAAGGCTTCCAGGGACTACCTGTTCGACACTCTCGGGTCTTACCAACCCGACGTCATCTTCCTGACGCTCTCTATCTACAACCTGGCCCTGTTCTCGAGAAAACTGCTGGCCGACATCAAGAAAGCGTACCCGGACGGCATGCTGGTCACCGGGGGCATATATTCCACCCTCCATCCCGATGAGATACTCGGTGACGGAAACGCCGACGTGGTGATCCGGGGGGAAGGCGAGGTAACCGCCGCGGAGCTGCTCCAGGCCGTCACCGCGCGCGCCGGCCTGGACGGGGTCATGGGAATCAGCTACCGGAAAAGCGGTCAGGTCATACACAATCCCGCGCGCGGCCCTGTTCCCGACCTGGATGTCCTGCCCCACCCTTATACCGTCTCCGAGAAGTTCAACATTGGCAGGCGGTTCGAGTTGCTCTCGTCGCTCAACCCTGCCGACGACTACATCCCCGGCGCCGGTTTCCTTACCTCCCGCGGCTGCCCCGAGGCGTGCACCTTCTGCCTAGATCCCGCCATCAACCGTAGGCGAACGCGTTTCCACTCACCCGCTTACACCCGCAACGTGCTCGATTACTGCGCTGAGCATTTCCCCGGAGGGGCCGGCTCTTTCTTCTTCGGTGACGCCACGTTCACCATGAACAGGAAAAGGTTGAGGTCTCTGCTCGGCCTGCTGGACGGCCTCCCTTACTCCTACCAGATACAGACCAGGGCCGACTACCTCGATGACCGGACCGTCGAACTGCTTGCGGAAAGCGGCTTCACGACGGTCGCGATCGGCGCGGAGACGTTCAACGAGAAAATCCTGCAGGAGGTTGCGAAGAAACGGCTCAAGGTGAACGAGATACTTGACGCCGCGCGCTCGGTAAGAGGGCACGGCATGCATCCCGTGCTCACCTTTATCGTCGGTTTCCCCGGAGAGACCCGGGAGAGCATCGAGCGCACCGTAGAGATACTCAAGCAGAACCAGCTTTATACCGCGACCTTCTTCCCCCTAGTGGTCTTCCGGGGGACCGAGCTGTTCGAGCTTTTCAGGAAGCGATTCTCGAGCGACGAGATGGAAGGCATGCGGCTGAACCCGATGAGCGAGGAGTTCCTGTTCCTGAGCGACGAATTCCCGACCCTGGAGGAGATCACCGGCTTCACCAGGAAGGTCAACAGGTCCCTGATGGACGCCAGGACGGCGGCAACCTGAACAGGCCGCAGGGGCGACCCGTGACCCTGGCCCTTTTTCGTTAACAGGGATATCGGCCTATAATGGTGAGTGCCGGGCAGTTGGCTTTCAAATGAGGACCACTGCACAACTGCGGCGGGGCAGGAAAGGCGAGCGATGGATACACCCGACAGGGGCAGGCGCAGCAGGAAAAAGCCTCAACCTCCGCCGCCTGAGCCTGGGGCTACGCTGGACCTGGGCGAGATCACCGTTCACGATGACGGCCGCGTAGAGGTGCCGGAACGGCAAGTCACGAAAGAAGCCCCACCCGCCGGTGAGGCCGCCCGACCTCCGGGAGCAGAACCTGGCTCCCGTGAGCCGTCGACCGTTGAAGAAGCACCGGCCGCGGGGCGGCCCGCGAAGAATAAGGAAAAGCTACCTCTGCCCTCTCCGGACGGGATCGAAAAACCGCGTAAAAAAGCGCATCCGGGCATTCCCGCTGGGACTTCGCCGCCGGCCGGAGAACGTCTGGCGAAAGTCCGGAAGAGCAGGCAATCCGTTTCAGAACCGCTTGCGGCAGCCGGAGCCTCCGTGGCGTCAGGCATCCGGGCCAGGACTGAACGGCTCCGCGAGGGGCTTGCTGGTTTTTACCGGAAAACCGGACGCCAGTTGTTATCCTCCATCCCGTACGGGCTGGCAGCCGGCCTGGGCCTGCTGCTGCTGTGGCTCCTGGTGGCGTTCCTGGAACATTACGTGGGAAAACGCTATGGCTGGAACCAGGTCCCGGTCCTCACTATCGGAATAGTCGTGCCCTGGGCCCTGTTCAAAGGTTCAACCGCGAGAAAACGCGCCGGTCAGCGGGTCTGGCGGAAGGCCCCCCGGCCGATATGGATATCAACCGTGTCCGTGCTGATCCTTGGAGCGCTTTTCCCTCTGACCGAATACCTGGCCTTCAGGATCATCCAGCAGGGAACGTCCGTTCATTTCGGAGCGTTCCTGGGCGATCACATGAGGCCTCTGGATATCATAGTGGTGGTGTGCGCTTTCCTGCTGGCCTTCGTGATGCCATTCCTGCTGAGAAAAGAGCTTTCGCGCGGCGCGCGCAGGAAGCGGGATACCGGTGACGCACAGCCGGACGACAGCGCTTGAGCCGGACGGCTCAGGCTTTTTGCGGACACGGTCTGGCCAGGAGCCCTTCCATAAAAGGATTTACACCAGGCGGGCCTCACAGGCCACGGCATCCGGATCAAACCACCTTATCTTCGATACGGGGAGCCCGCGCGGCCTTCCTCCTCAGCTTCACGCGGATGAATGCCGAGGCGAACGGCGAGTACATCCTGCAGGACACGGTGCCCCCGGCCAGCTTCTCCAGTAGGTCTCGCGGCCCTGAGAAATCCTCCATCTCGACGCGCGCGGCGCCTATGTGCACCGGCTCGTGCGCGTCGCTTCCCGCGGCCCTGAGAAAATCGTTGTCCTCGAGGAAGCGCCTCGCCAGCACATTGGCCAGGGGGAAACGTGGCTTGCCGTTAGACACCTCCACGATATCTATCAGGCCGGTGAGTTCAACGACCTCGTGCGCGTACAGCCTCTTGAGCTTGAGCAGGTCGAACGGATGGGGAAGGTAGACAAGGCCGCCCTGTCCGCGGATCAGCTCCATCGTCTCTCGGGGCGGCAGGTGGTCGGGCACCCGCTCGGAAATAAACATGCCACATACCTCGCCCTTGCTGGTCCTGACCTCCTCCCCGACTATTATCCGCGGCGCCCACTCGCCCCGCGAGCGCATCTCCTCGGAGAGGGAGGCGAACTCAAGGGCTCCCTCGATCACGTCGTGGTCCATCACCGCCACGGCGTCGACACCCTTACGCCGGCAGGCCTCGACCAGGCGCGGGAAGGTGATCACCGAATCGGGAGAGTAAGCTGTGTGCACGTGGAAATCGACTATCACTTTCCTCGGACCTTCCCCGACGGGCGGGTTACGCGGGAACCCCGGCGCCGCACCGTTTAAGCAGGGACCTCCAGATCACGAGGCCGTCGGTGGACCCGAGCTCGGCCTCCGATGCCCTTTCAGGATGAGGCATAAGGCCCAGGACGTTGCCCTCCCTGCTGCACACCCCCGCGATGCCATCGGTCGCGCCGTTAGGATTGAACTCGGGGAGGACCATGCCCTCAGGTGAGCAGTACCGGAAAACGACCTGGCCCCTCTCATTCATTTCCTCCAGTTCCCCGGGCGATACCTGGTAGTTGCCCTCGTTATGCGCGATCGGCATGCTCAAGACCTGCCCCATGCCGGCCTCGCAGGTCCACGGAGTACTTGTGGTTTCGACCCTGACGTTGAGGAAACGGCATATGAACTTCAAGCCGGTGTTCCTCATCATAGCGCCGGGTAGCAGCCCGGCCTCCAGCAGTATCTGGAAACCGTTGCAGATTCCGATCACCATGCCACCGGAGTCCGCGAACTTCTCGACCGCCTTCATCACCGGCGAGAAACGCGCCACCGCGCCGGTGCGCAGGTAGTCGCCGTAGGAGAAGCCTCCCGGAAGCACCAGGCAGTCGTATCCCGCCACGTCCGTGCTGCCGTGCCACACATAGTCCACGTCCTGGCCCAGCACCTTGCCGATAACATAGTGGCAGTCGTGGTCGCAGTTGGAACCCGGGAAGACGACTACTCCGAACTTCACTGGACCTCGACCTCCGTGCGGTAGTTTTCGATTATCGGGTTGGCGAGCAGCTTCTCGCACATCTCCCCTAGCCTCTCCTCAAGTTTCTCGCGGTTATCCCCGGAAAGCTGGACCTCCATGTACTTTCCGATGCGCATGTCCTCGACCTCGTCGTAACCGAGGGATTTCAAAGCGCGCAGCACCGTCTTGCCCTGCGGGTCCAGTATTCCTTCTTTCAGCGTCACAAAGACTCTTGCGCGAGCCACTTCCTTCCTCCTTTGCTTGCCTGCGTCTTGCCTCAGGGCTCGACACTCAGCGCGTCGAGCCGCTTGAAAATCTCAACGATCCCGGACAGGGATTCCGTCACATTGAAACAGCCGTCCAGCTCATCCGGCATAAGCAACCTACCAACCTCGGCGTCCCCGAGTAGTGCATCCTGGAAGCCGACTTCTCCCGAGGCGGCGCGCATCGCGTTTCTCTGCACCATCTTATACGCCTCCTGCCTCGTCGTCCCCTTTCCAATCAAAGTCAAAAGGACCTTTTCAGAGAATATAAGCCCGCCGGTCAGCTCGAGGTTGCTCCTCATCTTCTCCGGGTAGACCACGATGCCTTCGAGCACGTCAATAAACTTGTTCATCATGTAGTCGAGCAGCGTTGTGCTATCCGGTATTATGACGCGCTCCGCGGACGAGTGGCTGATGTCCCTCTCGTGCCACAGGGCGACGTTCTCCAGGGCGACCATGGCGTTCGCGCGGACCACGCGGGCGCAGCCGCAAACCCGCTCACAGATTATGGGGTTCCGCTTGTGAGGCATCGCCGAAGACCCCTTCTGGCCTTCCTTGAAAGGCTCCTCGACCTCCCGGACCTCCGTCCTCTGGAGACCCCGCATCTCGGTCGCGAACTTCTCGAGCGAGGAAGCCAGCACGGCAAGCGTTGACATGTACTCGGCGTGCCTGTCCCTCTGCAGGACCTGTGTCGAGGCCTCGGCCGGCTTTAAGCCCAGTTTTTCGCACACATACTTCTCGACAAACGGGTCCAGGCTCCCGTACACGCCGACCACTCCCGAGAGCTTCCCGTAGCTTACGACGTCGCGCGCCCTCGCCAGGCGCTCCAGGTTCCGGCGTGTCTCGAAAGCCCACACCGCGAGCTTCGCCCCAAAAGTGGTCGGCTCGGCGTGGATGCCGTGGGTCCTCCCGATCATAACGGTGTCCCGGTACTGAAGCGCCTTTGCCTTCAGGACGCCCAGGAGGCGACCGGCGTCCTGGATCAGTATCCCCGCGGCGTCGCGCATCTGGAGAGCAAGGCCCGTATCGAGGATATCGGAGGAGGTCATACCCATGTGAAGAAACCGCGATGCTTCCCCGATGTTCTCCGCGAGGTTATCAAGGAAGGCGACCACGTCGTGGCGGGTCACCTTCTCGATCTCCTTGACCCGCCCGGCATCGAACGCCGCCTTCTGCTTGATCTCGGCCAGCGCCTCCGCGGGAACAATTCCCAGCTCGACCATTGCCTCGCAGGCGAGCACCTCGATCTTGAGCCAGTTGTCGAGCTTGCTCTGCTCGCTCCAGATCTGCTTCATTTCAGGAAGGGTGTATCGATCAATCATCTCTCATCTCCCCGACCGGGTATTCGCCCCATCTACTCTTCGACTAACTCCCTTCCGCAAGCTTGCGGCGGTACTCCTCGAGATTTTCGCGTATTTCCGGGTACTTGAGTGCAAGGATCCTGGCCGCCAGCACCGCGGCGTTCTTTGCTCCCCCGACCGCCACCGCCGCGACCGGGATCCCGGTCGGCATCTGGACGATCGACAGCAGGGAATCGAGCCCGCACGGGAACCCTCCATCCAGCGGGACGCCGATAACCGGAAGGTTAGTCTGGGCGGCGATCACCCCGGGAAGGGCCGCGCTCATCCCGGCCGCGGCTATGACTACCTCGGCCCCGCCCTCCGCTGCTTCCTTGACGCTGTCGAACACCTTGCCGGGCGCCCGGTGCGCGGAAGCGACGACGGTCACGCAGGATATGCCCAGGGAGTCGAGCATCTCCCGGCAATCTTCCATCTTCGGCAGATCGTGCTCGCTCCCCGTGATTATCAGGACCTTGATCTCGTCCATCGCCCCTGCCCCCCTGAAGTTTAACCTGTGGGGTCAGCCATTTGTCGGACCCCCTGAAGTTTAACATGTGCGGGTCAGTGTTTACTCTGACCCCGCACCTATATGAAGTTCAACCTGCGGGGTAAGTGTTTTCTCTGACCCCGCACTATATATCAGACATCGCACGGTAACCGATATCGGCCCGGTAATGCATTCCGTCGAAACTAATCCTGCGAACAGCCTCGTACGCAAGGCCCCGTGCCTCTTCGAAATCCTGGCCGAGCGCGACCACGTTCAGGACCCTCCCACCGGCGGTCAACAACTCCCCGCCTTCTCTCCTGGTGCCAGCGTGGAAGACCTCCACCTTCGGCTCCGAGACGGCGGCGTTGATACCGGTGATCGGGATGCCCGTCGAGTATTTGCCCGGATAGCCGCCCGAGGCGATCACCACGCAGACGCAGTATTCAGGCGTCCACTCCATCCTGAGATCGGCTACCGTCCCCTCAAGCGTAGCAAGCATACCTGGCAGGAGGTCGCTTGTAAGCCTTGGAAGGACCGCCTGGATTTCCGGGTCGCCGAAGCGGACATTGAACTCCAGTACTTTCATGCCATCCCCGGTGAGCATGAGCCCCCCGTAGAGGATCCCCAGGTACGGTATGCCTTCGGACTTCATCGCCCGCACAGTTGCGCTCATGACAGCCGAGTGTATCGACTCCTCGGTAGCAGCATCGAGCAGCGGCACCGGCGAATAAGCGCCCATCCCGCCGGTGTTCGGCCCCCTGTCGCCATCGAGTGCCCTCTTGTGGTCCTGCGACGGTACCATGTGCGCGACGGCGTCACCGTCAGATAGAGAAAGTATTGAGACTTCTGGCCCCTCGAGGTATTCCTCCACCATGACCTTCAGGCCGGCCTTCCCGAAAACCCGCTCAACCAGGCAGTCCGACAGCGCCTTCACCGCCTCGTCCGTGTCGGAAGCAATGATCACGCCCTTGCCGGCGGCAAGCCCGTCCGCCTTTATAACCACCGGTGGCTCGAGGCTCTCCACGTACGCGCGGGCTTTTTCGAATGACTCGAAAAGCCGGGCGCGCCCGGTCGGTATTCCGTGTTTCTCCATCAGGCTCTTTGCGAAATGCTTGCTTCCCTCTATCCGTGCCGCCTCCCGGGTCGGGCCGAACACCCTGAGGTCCCTGTGTTGGAAGTGGTCAACCAGTCCCGCCACCAGCGGAGCTTCAGGTCCGACGATGGTCAGGTCGACCCCTCGTTTCTCGGCTATATCCGAGAGGGACTGGTGGTCCTGGATATCAGCGATCACGCACTCGCCGATGTCCTCCATGCCGCCGTTTCCCGGCACGCAGATAATGTCCTCGACAACGGTGCTCTTCGTGAGCTTCCACGCCAGGGCGTGTTCACGCCCGCCGCTACCGATTATCATCACTCTCATGTGAAGTACTCCCGTTAAAAAAGCACCGAAACCGCGGATGTACGAAGGCCCGGCCGGCCTCGCGGCGCGGCCGCATGCCATCAGGCACCAAACACCTAGATCAGGCCAGGTGGGTCGAAGTCATCCCGGTAAAGGTACGGCCCTTCCTCGAGGTCGCGCGGCTTCATGTCTTCACGCATCCATATCGTCTGTGTCCTGCCAGGCCCGACCGAAACCACCTCTACCGGTACTCCCGCGGCCTGGCCCACGAACTCTATGTATTTCTTCGCCTCGCCCGGCAGGTCACCCGCGTCCTTTACCCCGGATATGTCCGCGCTCCAGCCGGGCAGCTCCTGGTACTCGGGCACGCACTTGTGGAATATCGTCTGGTGGTGCGGGAAATCGTGGTAGATCTTTCCCTGGTAAGAGTATCCGACGCAGACTTTCAGCCTGTCGAACTCCGAGAGGACATCCAGCTTGGTAAGGGCGATACCGGTCAGGCTGTTAGCGCGGGCGGCGTACTTCAACAGCACCGCGTCGAGCCATCCGCATCTTCTTTTCCTGCCCGTGGTGGTGCCGAACTCCACCCCCCGCTCCCCCATCTTCTCCCCGCATTCGTTGTCCTGCTCTGTGGGGAACGGCCCGTACCCGACACGGGTCACGTAAGCCTTGGCAACGCCGATTATTTTCTCGATGTACCGCGGCCCGACCCCGGTGCCGGTGAAGACCCCGCCGATGGTTGGTGACGAGGAGGTGACGAACGGGTAGGTCCCGTGATCCAGGTCCAGCAGCGTCCCCTGCGCCCCCTCGAAAAGGACCTTCCTGCCTTCCTCGAGCGCGCGGTTCAGAAGAAGCGAAGTGTCCTCGATCTGCGGCCCGAGCCTCTCCGCGTAGCCGAGGTACTCTTCGACTATCTCGTCGGCGTCGAAAGGTTCCTGCTCAAACGCCTTCGTGAGAATTGCGTTCTTGCGGTCCAGCGCCGTCTCGACCTTCGTCCGCAGTATCTTCTCGTCCAGCAGGTCCTGGGCCCTCAGCCCAAGCCGCTCTGCCTTGTCGGAGTAGGCCGGGCCGATCCCGCGATGGGTGGTGCCGAGTTTCGCCTTCCCGAGGCTGACCTCCCCCAGGCGGTCGAACGCGAGGTGATAAGGCATGACCAGGTGGGCGTTGCAGCTGATCTTAAGGTTATCCGTGGATATGCCCCTGTTGTGGAGATTCTCCATCTCCTCCAGCAGGACCCTCGGGTTCACCACGACGCCGTTCCCGATAACCGGGATTATGTGCGGATACAGGATGCCGGACGGTATGAGGTGGAGCTTGAACTCGTCGGAGCCGCAGACAATAGTGTGTCCGGCGTTGTTGCCTCCCGCGAAGCGGACAACGTAGTCCATCCTATCCGCCATGAGGTCGGTTATCTTGCCTTTGCCTTCGTCTCCCCACTGGGCACCAAGTATTACGGTCCCGGGCACACGCCATCACCCGCTTTCCGGCCTGGCTGAACTCTTGAGGGCGGCCTCTAAGGCCACCGGGTTCCGGGGCTCACGGCCCCGGCTCAGGTTGAGAATCACTACCGGGCTCACCCTACTATTATTAGTCGCCTACCGTCAAACCTTCTTTCTCTCCCTCCTCAGGACGGCCCCGGCGGCCAGCAACCCGGACGCAGACGCCTGCACCAGGCCCCTCGTTATGCCGGCGCCATCACCCGCCGCGAAGAGGTTGGCGACATCGGTCTCCAGGTTCGAGGACACCTTCAGCCGGGAGGAGTAGAACTTAACCTCGACCCCGTAGAGAAGCGTGTTCCTGGAGAATACACCGGGAACCAGGAAGTCCATCGCCTTCAGCATCTCCAGGATGTCCGAGACGTACCGGTAAGGCAGTACGAGGCTCAGGTCCCCCGGAGTCGCGTCAGCGAGGGTCGGCTTGACGGTGCTACGCGCAAGCCTCTTCTCATCCGAGCGGTGCCCCTCCAGCAGGTCGCCGAGGCGCTGCACCAGGATGCCGTCGCCGAGAAGGTTGGCAAGCCAGGCGATGTACTTTCCGTAGGCGATGGGTTCCCGAAAAGGCTCGGTAAACCTCTTGTCCACCAGCAGCGCGAAGTTGGTGTTCTCGGTTTTTTTCTCCGCGTACGAATGGCCGTTGACGGTGAGGACCTCCTCGTAGTTCTCCGTGATCACCTCACCGTACGGGTTCATGCAGAAAGTCCTGACGCGGTCTTCGAAGGACCTCGAATAATAGACCAGCTTTGGCTCGTAGAGTTCATCGGTCAGGGGTGCGGTCACAATGGCCGGCACCTCCACCCTGACCCCGATGTCGACCATGTTACTGTTCATCGGCAGCCCGAGGTCCTTCGCGACCCCGTTCAGCCAGGCGGCGCCGCTGCGGCCGGGCGCGACCACCATGTACCTGCAGTTGTAGGTAGCGCCGGTGGCCGTCGTCAGGCCCCTGACAACGCCCTCCCTTACCCTGATCTTTTCAACCTCGGTCTCCAGCAGGATGTCCACGGCGGGTTGTATCTCGTCGTGCATGGCGGTCAGTACCACGGGACAGACCTCTGAGCCCATGTGCCGAACCCGCGACGGGATAAGGACCAGGTCGGCCTTGACCGCCTTCCTGGCTATCTCCTGGACCTTCTCGTCGTCACCGCCGTACACAATGTCCGGCGCGCCGAACTCGAGGTAGGTCCTGTCCACCCTGTCGATCAGCTTTTCGACCTTTGCGGGCGAGACAAGCTCGGTGAGCCAGCCTCCGATCTTGCTTGAAAGGGTCAGCTTTCCGTCGCTGTAGGCCCCCGCACCGCCCCAGCCGCAAAGCATGTCACACGGTCTGCACCTGCGGCAGTGGCCCGACAGCGCGTAGCAGTTTCGCTTCTCGATCCCCTGTCCCTTGTCGATCAGGAGCACCTTGAGGTCGCTTTTCCTTGTCAGTTCCAGCGCGCAGAATATGCCCGCCGGGCCGGCGCCGATGATTATCACGTCGTAAGTCTTTGGCATGTCTTTCCTTTTACACTTCGGGTCAGGTCCTTGAAACGCACACCGTGGTCGGCCACCTGCGCCTATTTATACCTTAACGACATAAGCCACAACCATTATAGGTGCCAAAAAGGAATCCCGCACCCTCGAGTGCGGGCACGGGACGCGTGGATCCGGCAACAATCCTGTCCTACCTGGCGAAGCCCCTCTTCGCTCTTACGGCAAGGCTTGATGGAGCCCGCCGGGACAGCGCGAAGTTCCGTTTCAGCTCTCGCATCTCTTCACGCATCTGCCTTTCCATCTCTATCATCTCGCTTTGAAGCTGTGTAACAGTATCTCTCAGTCCTACGATCTCGTTCTCCATCTCCAGCACCTTCCGGACCCCGGACAGGTTGAGGCCCTCTACCTGGGTCAACTCCTGGATGCGCCTGAGGCGGTCTATGTCGGCATCGGAGTAGCGGCGCCGGTTCTTCGCTGTGCGCGCGGGACGAAGAAGGCCCCTGCGTTCATACAGCCGCAGCGTCTGAGGGTGCACCTCGGCCAGCCCTGCAGCGATGCTTATGATGTACAACCCCTGCTCTTCATTCCTTTCCATGCAAACCACTCCGATCAAGGCCCCGGGTCACTTTATGTGGGCGCGAATGTCCTTCGGCTCAATTTCCTCCAGCCCCTTTATGAGCTCCTTTTCCTTCTTCCCGAGTTTTTCGGGGACCACCACGCGGACGGTCACCAGCATGTCCCCGACGCCTTCCCCCTTCAAGCGGTGCGCGCCCTTCCCCTTCAACCGGAAAGTGCGCCCGCTCTGGGTGCCCGCCGGGATCTTCAGCTTGACCCTGCCGTCTATCGTGGGTACCGCCACCTCCGACCCCAGCGCAGCTTCGGAGAAAGTAACCGGAAGTTCCATCGTTATGTCGCTGTTCCTGCGCGCGAAGTAAGGGTGCTTCTCTACCGATGTCACCACGTACAGGTCGCCGGGTGGCCCGCCGCCGGCCCCGGGTTCCCCCTTCCCCTTGAACCTTATTCGCGAACCGTCGGTGACTCCCGGTGGGATCCTTATCTTTATCTTCCTGGGGCTCCTTACCGCTCCGGACCCACCGCACGTCTGGCACGGGTTTCTTATGATCGTCCCTCGGCCCTGGCATGCAGGGCAGGGCCTACTTATACCGAACAACCCCTGGTCCTCGGCAATGAGCCCCCGGCCCCCGCATGTCGGGCACGTCTCGGGGAGAGTCCCGGGAGCCGACCCGGTGCCCTTGCAGGTCGAGCACGCGGTGTTGCGGGTTATCGAGACCGGTATATAAGCGCCCTTGAGGCCGTCATCGAACGAAAGGTTCACGGAGACTTCCACGTCGCTGCCGCGCTGGCCCCGCCTTCCACCGCGAGTCCTGCCTCCACCCGCGGACTCGAAGATGTTGAATAGGTCGCCGAGGTCGCCGGTGAACGTGGGGCCCTGCCCGCCGGTAAAATTCCCGAAACCCGTGAACCCGGCGAAATCACCGGGGCTGAACCCTCCGGCCCCGTAGGCGCCCGCTCCAGTGAAAAGCCTTCCCGAGTCGAAGTCGGATCTCTTCTTGTCGTCGCGTAAGACCTCGTAAGCCTCGCCGATCTCCTTGAACCTGTCCTCAGCCTCCCTGTTGTTAGGATTTTTGTCGGGATGATACTGCTGAGCCAGCTTGCGGTACGCTTTTTTTATTTCGTCGGTGGTCGCGCTCTTTCCGACCCCGAGGATCCTGTAGTAATCCTTGCCGTTCAATTCATCTCACACCCATGTGTCGCCTTCAATCCCTCCGCGCGAAGGGGCCTGTCAAACTGGGGCGCTCTTGACGGGACACGATACGTGTACCATCGCCGGCCTGAGCAACCTGCCATTAAAACGATAGCCCTTCTGCGCCACGTCTGTAACGGTGTCTTCCGGGCACTCGTCGGTCTCCACGACCATCATCGCCTCGTGATTCTCGGGGTCGAAAGGCTCGCCCCCGGGGTCGATCACGTCCAGGCCTTCTTTCTCGAGTATCTCCAGCATCTGCTCGAGCACCATCGCGACTCCCCCGCGAAGAGCATCGTCTTTCACGCGCCCCCCGGAATTGGCAAGCGCCCTTTCCAGGTTGTCGATCACGGGCAGCAGCTTCCTGACCAGTTCCGCCTCCGCCGTCTCGAGGATGCGGGTCTGCTCCTTGACCATCCGCTTGCGATAGTTCTCGAACTCCGCCTGCTGCCGTTTGAGGCTGTCCAGCAAATCGGCGTTCTCGGTCGAGAGTTCCGCTACACGCTCGCTCTGCGACGCCATATCCGCTTCTATACCACCCGTTTCGGGCTGGAGATCGGCCTGGACATCTGGTCCGGCACCAACTTCGGGCTGTTTGCCGGCCGCAACATCAACGGCCTCTTTGTTCTCGTGCTTCTTCTGAGACGTTTCCTGCTTCTTTTTTCCCTCAGGCTCTTTCTTATGCTCAGTCCCCATGCTCTTTCACCTCTAATGCCTGCGATTTGATCCGCCAGGGCCCCCCTGGGTCTTTTCTCCACCACTTGCGTCAACTTACGTTTCACGGCGGGACAGGCGTCCCGCCGCGAAATCACCATTGCGCTCCCCCTTCGGGGTCAGCATCCCGCCCTCCACGGAACCAACAGAGAAAGGCCTGTTATGCCTTGTCCTCGTCCATCACCTCGAAGTCTGCGTCGATGACCTCTTCCTCACCTGCACCGCCGCCTGGCGCGCCCTCCGGCCCCGGCGCTCCCGCGCCCGCCGCCGAGGCCTGCGCGTATACCTGCTCGGCAAGCTTGTGGGAAGCCTGAACAAGGCTATCCATAGACGTCTTTATACCCTGGACGTCGCCGCCCTTGAGGGCTTCCTTCACCTCGTTAAGCGCGGCCTCTATGGTCGCCCGTTCGGACGCGTCCACCTTGTCGCCGAGCTCGCGAAGCGACTTCTCGGTCGAGTAGACCAGCTCGTCCGCCCTGTTACGTGTCTCCGCCTCCTCGCGACTCCGGTGGTCTTCATCCGCGTGCGCTTCCGCATCATTCACCATCTTCTTTATCTCTTCCTCGCTGAGGCCGCTCGACGCCGTGATGGTGATCTTCTGCTCGTTGCCGGTCGCCATGTCCTTCGCCGTTACATGCACGATGCCGTTGGCGTCTATGTCGAACGCGACCTCTATCTGGGGTATTCCCCTCGGGGCTGGCGGTAACCCGACCAGCTGGAATCGGCCAAGCGTCTTGTTGTACGTGGCCATCTCTCGCTCGCCCTGGAGCACGTGCACTTCGACGCTGGTCTGGCCGTCAGCAGCGGTTGTGAATATCTCGCTCTTCCTTGTGGGGATCGTAGTGTTCCGTTCAATAAGCTTGGTGAACACGCTACCCAGGGTCTCGATTCCGAGCGAAAGTGGCGTCACGTCCAGCAGGAGGATGTCTTTTACCTCGCCTTTGAGGACGCCCGCCTGTATCGCGGCTCCGACCGCGACCACCTCGTCCGGGTTGACGCCCTTGTGGGGCTCCTTGCCCCCGCTCAGCTTCCGAATAAGTTCCTGAACCGCGGGCATGCGGGTAGCGCCGCCCACCAGTATCACGTGTTCGATGTCCTTGTTCTCGAGCCCCGAGTCCTTCATTGCCTGCTTGAACGGCCCCACGCACTTGTCCACCAGGTCGGCGGTCATCTTGTTGAACTCAGAGCGTGAAAGCGTCATGTCAAGGTGCTGTGGGCCTTCCTGCGTTGCCGTTATGAAAGGCAGATTTATGTTTGTCGTGTTCGTGGTGGAAAGCTCCATCTTCGCTTTCTCGGCGGCTTCCCTGAGCCTCTGCAACGCCATTTTGTCGTTGCGCAGGTCGATGCCCGTCTTCGCTTTGAAGTCGTCGGCCATCCAGTCGATTATCCGCATGTCCCAGTCATCGCCACCCAGGTGGGTGTTGCCGCTTGTCGACTTGACCTCGAACACGCCGCCACCGATCTCGAGGACGCTGACGTCGAACGTGCCGCCGCCCAGGTCGAAGACCAGTATCTTCTGCTCCTCTTCCTTGTCGAGCCCGTAAGCGAGCGACGCCGCGGTCGGCTCGTTGATTATGCGCAGGACCTCGAGCCCGGCGATCCGGCCCGCATCCTTGGTCGCCTGCCGCTGGCTGTCGTCGAAGTACGCGGGCACAGTCACTACCGCCTGGGTTATCTTTTCGCCCAGATACTCCTCGGCGTCCGCCTTCATCTTCTGCAGTATCATGGCCGAGATCTCAGGCGGAGTGTACTCCTTGTCGTCGATCTTTATCGTTTCACTGGTGCCCATCTTCCTCTTGATCGAGGCAATGGTACGTTCAGGGTTGGTGACGGCCTGCCTCTTGGCCACCTGACCGACAAGCCTCTCCCCGGTCTTCGAGAACGCCACCACCGACGGGGTCGTCCTGCCACCTTCAGAGTTCGGTATTACGGTAGGCTCGCCCGCCTCCAGAACGGCCACGCACGAGTTGGTGGTCCCGAGGTCGATCCCAATTACTTTCGCCATTTTGCAACATCTCCTTAGCTGGTTCGTCTCTAGCAATTCATATGTATACTAACACCATAATAATAGTTGAGTGTATCATTGTCAACTAGATTTACTCAATATTTATCACTTTTGTCCTTTTCAGCCTTGAAACGCCTGTTTTATGGCTGCCGGTGCTGATCGCGCCCTCCATAACCCGATTCATGGCAATCGCGCAGTTTGCCTGCCTGCTTACGCCGTCAACCCGCTCCGGTTACTTTACCCGACCCCGGGACACACCACTGCCACAATTCATTCCCGGTACTGAGCGAGGAACTCTCCCGTCTCGAGGTTCACCCGCTCTCCCGGCCAGGGCCCTCCCCTGCACGCCCCGGTGTTGAGACAGCCTGTGTTCAGCCCGCCCGTATCGGTTTAACAAAAACGGAAACCATCGATAGGAAGAGCCGCTGCGCGGACGCCACTGGCATGCGACGGGCCGGGTGTTTATGTCCGCGCGCAGAAGGTAAGGCGGCCAACACGACTCCCCTAGCTCCGGCCGTAACCCCATGGCACCTGGCTGAAAGAAGTCACGGCCGACGGGACTGATCGTCCTTGTTGCATTCGTCCGTTTTTTATGTATGATAGCCACGGTACAGGATGTGCCTGGTCTGCTTGACTGGCAGCACCGGCGCTGACATTATTTTCGGGTTACATTCCAGACACGGGGGGTGAGACCTTGGGAGAAGCTAGCGATAAGCGACCTGTAATAGACGCTGATGAGTGCACCGGCTGCGGGCTTTGCGTCGACGTTTGCGAGCAGGAAGTGCTCGACCTTACAGACGACGTGGCAACCATAAAGAACATGGAAGCATGCATCGGTTGCAGTGACTGTGTCGAGGAGTGCCCGGTAGAGGCAATAACCATGACCTAGTACCCATACAGCATAAGCATCGATAAGGAGGCGGGCTGAGTCCCGCCTTTCCCTTATGGTGGGTTCAACCAGGCAGGGCCGTATAACAGTGAGGGACGCTATCGGTCATTCAAATACGCGGCCGGACCGGGTGACTGCACTGTGGTAAAAAATAATCACAAGCGTAACACCATCAACATAAAGAAAGCCTTTTATAAATAATTGACAACTACAACATGTATGGTTATACTCATCGGCAGTGGCACAACATAGGCGGCTGCTACAAGGAGGAGGATTGGCGAGGGGTAAAACTTCAAATCCTTCTGTGAAACGGTACCGGGAGTTGTCTGACAAAGAGCTGGTGCGGGGCGCCAGATCGGGTGACGGTCTCGCTGAATCCGTCCTTATCAGCAGGTACCAGTACCTTGCTCACGTAAAAGCCCGCTCTTATTTCCTTACCGGTGCCGACCACGAGGATACCGTTCAAGAAGGCATGATCGGCCTGTTCAAGGCTATCAGGGATTACAAGGAGCACGAGCTCTGCTCTTTCCGCTCGTTCGCTATCCTGTGCATCACGCGGCAGATAATAACGGCGGTAAAGACGCACGCCCGCAAGAAGCATAATCCGTTGAGCTCTTACCAGTCGCTCGACACCCAGGTGCCGGACGAAAGCCTGCTCGACAGCCTTGCTTCCCATACACTCAGGAACGAGAAGTCGGAAGATCCACTTGACCTGTTCCTCTTCGAGGAAGAGCTCGACAACGTCATAGGCATCCTGCGGGAGAAACTCTCCGACCTCGAATGGAGTGTGTTCGTCGAGTACCTTGACGGAAAGAGCTACCAGGAGATAGCGCAAGACATAGCCTGCGAGACCAAGGTCGTGGACAACGCATTGTGCCGAATCAAACAGAAGATAAAGAAAGAGTGCGCGATGTCCGCCTAGCCAGCCTCCCGACCCTGCTTTGCCTCTCGAGGAATGGCCCTCAGCCATTCTTTTTTCATGCGGGCCTCAGCAGTTCCCTGTGTGGAAGATGAGGTGGTTTGACAACAGGCTCCGGAGCCTGTGAGGCCTGCCTCAAGCGTGGCCCCCGAAGATGTCAGTATCAACCTGTCATGTCCGGGAAGGCGCTGCACGCACCGCAGTGGACACATCCTGCGAGGCATTCCGCCGCATGGAGGCCGGCTTCTCTCACGATCTCCGCGCAGGGCTCGTAAGTTCCGATCACCTCTTCGGCAGAAGGCGGCAGCCAGGACTCCATCGGGGTCCCCCTCAAGGGCCGCAGGGGCAAAAGGAACGGGTATACGCCGAGGGAGCACAGTAACCTGCATCCGTCCGCGGTACTGTTCGGGCGCTCGCCGATGCCGAGTATCACAAAGCTCGTGACCTGTCCCTCACCGAAGGCCTCGACTGCCCTGCGCCAGGCCTCCGTGTAACGTTCGATACCTGTCGCGGCTTTGCCGGGAGCGATATTGCTCAGGGCCTGCTCGTCGAAGCTCTCGATGTTTATCGAGGCGCTGTCGGCGACCTCTGCGATCTTCTCGATCAGGCCCATGTCCCCCGGAGGCTCGAACTGGACGTGGATTTTCAAATCCGTCCTGCTCTTAACAGCCGAAGCGCACCGCGCCAGGTGCTCTATGCCCCTTTCCCTCAGGCTGGTCGTACCAGTGGTCAGCACGATATGTGAGTAGCCCTCCTTCTCAGCGGCTGCGGCCACTTCGGCCAGGTCTCCGGGGCGCTTCTTCGCGGCCGTCGCCCCCGCCTCACGGCTCAAGGCTATTCCGCAGAACATGCACGCTTCCTCGCCGTAGGCGCAACTCTGCGTGACCGTAGACCCGATGCCGTCACGCCCGTGGCGCAGCGCGATCTTGTGGTACGGCACACCGTCGGCCGTGGTCTTACTGTAATACGCCGGCTCACCTGCCACTCCCACCACGCGAAGGCGCTCCCCGTCGCGAAGCAGGTCACATGTTTCCCGGCCCTTCACCGTTATGCTGTACGGTGAGTTCTCCACGTACAGGCCGCCGGTCGGCGCCGTCGCTGTTATGTCTTCGAAGAACAGGGTTATCCCATCCGCGGGCCCCGCCCCTCCGTGCCGCGCGACAAGATCCTCGGGGACCCGGGCCCCTCTCGCCTGAAGGTCTATCTTAAGCTTCAGTTTCCACTCGAAGCCCACATGTTTGTCCATTGTCGCTCGCCTGGTGAATCTTGCCCGATGTAAGGGTCACGGATTTCGGCGACGTCCGGCTCCTGACGGGTAACGCATACTCAACACCGGTGGGCCGTCACAGTCATCGAGACCTGCCTTCCCCGTTCTCCGGTTCTTTCCTCCCCTGCTTCTTCAGAGACGGAAAATACAGTAACACAACCGGGCGAATCGATGGTAAGGTTAGATGTTGCCACACCCGGACGGTGGTGGCACGTTCAAGCGGCCGGCCTGGAGATGGTTTAGCATGGTGGACAATACTGAACATCTGGAACATGTTTTTGATCTCGACGAGCCCGACGGGTTCGATGCGCCGGCTGAGATCTTTGAGCAGGTGGCGCGGGAGCTCGAGCTCAAGGAACTCGAAGAGGAAAGAAATCAGAGAGCCGTTCGGGAAGCACTTGCGAAGTTCAACTTCTTCCTGCACCTGACCGGTTACCTGTCCGGCTGCTCGTTCCTCATCATCATGGGCGTACTCATCCCCCCCGCTCTGCCTTACGTGTTCATCCCCGTCGGCCTGTGGACGGTCGGACTCGCCTACCACTTCATCAAGGCGTTCAGGCCAAAACGCGGGTGACGGCGACGTGCGCCGTTTCGTCTGCCCGGGTGGCGAAGAGCCGTCTCGCCAACTTGTAGCTGGGGCAGTACTTCTCTTTCCACGGGTCCCTGGAGTGTTCCACGCACCTGCTGCACGCTGTCTTGAGAAGCACTCACTGCCAGGCGATAGAAAGAGCGATATACAGAACGAAAAGCGGCTTGCTCCGCCAGGCGGTCACCGCGGGAAGCCCCTGCATAACCGCCCCTGACACTCCCTCGGCCGCGATGCCGGAGGCGTCGAGGGTGCGGCCCGGCTGACGCTTGAAGAACAGCGCCGCGTACTTGCCCCCGTACAGGAAATCACAGGCCTGGCCGTAGCGCTCGCAGCGCGTGCAGATAAGGTACTTGCAGAGTGTGCCTCATACAAGCAGCGCGAAAAGCCAGATGGGGAACCACCCCGGCCGGTTACGTTTTATCGCATACCCACCGCATGCCAGCTGGGCAAGGCCCGCGGCGATCAAGGCGGCCATCCCCTTCGGGTCCGGCTCCGGCCAGTCAGTGCCGCCGGCATTCTCTTTCATGCAATGCTCCACCGGAAAACCTCCCTGCCCCTGTTGATGATCATTGAGTGCCCAGGTCCCTGTAGAAAACGTGGGCGTCTTTCTCAAAACCGTTCTTCTGGTAGAAATCGTGGGCCTTTCCCCGGTGATACGCGGACTCGACCCTGACTGACCTGCAACTCAGCTCTTTCACCCAGACTATCCTCGACGTTGGGGCCAGGCCTCCGGCCAGGCAAAACAAACGCGAGTATCCGGGAAACCTTTCGTCAGAAAAAGGGCGCTGACCTTAAGCGTTCGCCTCCGTTAGAAACCCCTGTGTGGAACCTGGCACCGTGTTTGTGGAAAAAATTCACGATTCAAGACCTGACCCCAGGTTCCACGTGCGACAAAGGGGTCAGGCACCGATGCGAAGGCTTATTCGCTTCCCCGGGACTGTCTGACTTTCAGGGACGCGGTGGGGGCCAGGGATATGTGGACCTGGCTCACCACCATGGCGATGCCCTGGTTGATCAACGCCATCACCAGGTTATCCCACACCAGCCAGATGAGAATGTCTATTATGGTGATCACCATGAGGCTGAGCAGGCGGTTGGGCAAGGCCCTAATCTCCTTTTCGGCCTCTGCCTGATGGTCCAACGATTCTTCGGCGTAGCGCAGGCGTTCTTCGGGGCTGCTCCACCCGCTCTCGTTCTTCAACTGCTCGATCCGGTCCACCAGTGGGAAGTGAAACAGGTTGAGAAAGCCACCGATGCTGACCCCTGAGCCCTTAAGTCCCCTCAACGCAGATATCCACATGCCCAGAAACCCCAGACTGACGAGGATAAGGATGCCGATGTTGGCCCCCCTGGCCTCGGGTTTTTTCGTAATGATCACCATGATTATGAACGCAGCGATGAGCACCACGTAGAAGATAAAGGTCAGGGTAAAATATTTCCTGGTCTTATCAGCGGATGTCTGTAAAGTGGGCAGAATATTGTCGAGCTTCCCACCGTTCCCTGGCGCGCGGTTCTCCGATGCCATTTCGTCCTCCCATCCCCTGGGGCTACGTGCCCCCGGCTTCCAGGTTATATCCTGATCCCGATATCACTCACTGGGTACGACATGCATTCTTGTAAGCCTGTCTATTCTATCTCTTCGATGGCCAGGAGGGGTATTTCAAGGTCAGCTCGCAGCCATCTGCGGGCCCGGCGGATTCCCCGGAGCCGACCAGGGTCAGTGACAGCTCAGAGGGCTGAACCCGGGGATCGCCGAGCTCTTCCTGCCGGCCCTTAGCGCCTGCACCAGCAGCTGCATAGTTCGTTCCGGCCCCAGGATCCTGGCTATATCCTCCAGCAGGTCCACCCGTTCACGCAGCCTGTACCACACCTCGTGCTTGAAGTTGAAAACGCGCGCGAAGTTGCGGGTGAACCGGTCGAACTCCTCTTCGGCCTTCCCCCGGTCGGTAACCGCTGTCGCGGCGACCCTGCCGGACACGAGCGCGCCCGAGATCCCGAATCCCATGAACGGGTCGATGCATCCCGACATCGTCCCGCACATGATCAGGCCGTTCCTGACCAGCCGGGGGTTATCGGGCGCGACGACGGGGGCGACCCCGTGGATGTACTCCCAGTCCTCTTCCTCCATCCCCTCGACGCGCCGCATGAAATCACGGTACCTGCCATGCGCTTCCCCGTCCACCTCCTGGCCGTAAGCGAAGAGAAGGTTGTAGTAGATGCCGTTGCAGAAAGAGATGTAGCCGTACTCGTTGATGCACTCGTCCAGCCACATCCAGGCGTAGTTGTTATATTCCCTTTCTCCCCTGGCCATCCACGCGTACCAGTGCTCGTACGGGATCCCCAGGTAGTCGTACGCCGCGGGCTCCAGCCCGCAGGCGATTATCGTCCCCGGTGGAAGGGAGGGTATCTCCTGCTTCTCCAGCGGCCTTTCGAACTCGAACTCCACCCCGGCTTCGGCGCACCTGGCGAACAACAGGGCGTCCAGGCTTTCCGGCCTGGAGCTTCGCTCAACGTGATACGACATGAACACGGGAGCATCGATCCGCAGGTCGTGCAGGTAAACGGACAGGGCGCCGACAGGGTGGAATGCGGGCGTTATGTCTATGCCGATGTACTCGGAGGTGGCCTCCAGGTCCAGCGGGGTAGTGTGAATCGAGGGGTTGAACATGCCCGAGCCCCCGAAGCCGCTCTCCTTCTCGCGCACCAGGACGGCGTGCCCCTCGCGAGCGAGATTGTAAGCCGCCACCAGGCCGGACATGCCAGCCCCGTATATCAAGACTTCGGGTGAGGCCAAATCCTTTCACCTCCCTCTACTGTGACGCTTTCCAGGCAATCCTATACCGCGCACCAAAGCCCGGCAAAGAGGCGGCAGTCATTGACCCGCAACCCATGCCTGACGTCGAGCATCATCAAAGCATGCCAGATTGGATAACGCGCAGGATCCCGCCTTTTCGAAAATGGAAAAGACAGGCTCGGCCAATGTGGTTGAGGCGTTGCGCTAATGAGCGCCTCTAGCGTGCGAACACCTGGGGTCAGGTCTTGAATCGTGAATTCACGCCACTTTCAGTGGGGTCAGGTCCCTTCGAAAAGGTTTAAACGCAAACCGGGGTCAAACAGCTCTTTGCGTAGACCGTGATCAAAGCTGATGCAGCGCAAAGAGCTGTTTGACCCCGGTTTGCGTTCGATCCCCTTCCAGCTGCAATTCAAATCTGGTGCCTGACCCCGGATTTGCGTTGACCTGTGACTACCTGAGCGAAGGGACTGATCGTTAATGGAAAAGACAGGCTCGGCCAATGTGGTTTCACCCCGTTGTCGCGCTGAGGCGGGCCTCTAGAGGGCAACTTCCTCTTCTCTGCGGATCAGCCTGTGTCCGTGCCAGCCGGTAAGCCTCCAGATGATCTCCAGCAGGACGATCGCTGCTCCCGCAATCGCCCCGGTCTGGGCCAGTATCGTCCAGGTCGGCAGGTCCAGCTGGAAGAACTCGCGGAGCTGCGGCACCGAGAGCACGATTATGAATCCAAGGGCCATGGCCAGCACCAGGACGGCCTTCCACCAGTTCCATGGCCGTGCCATAGCTCCGAGTACCCACAGCCCGATTATCGCCAGCACCAGGACCGCGGTCGTCTGGGACTCGGCCATGTTTATCCACGAGTAGAGATGAGAAAGGGCGGCGGCGGCCAGGGCGGCGAGCCCCCCTATGACGCCTGCCGGGACGGCGAACTTCAGTACCCTCCTGACGAATCCCGGTCGATAACGTTCCTTGTTAGGGGCAAAAGACAGCACGAAGGCCGGCGCCCCGATCGTCAGGGCGCTGATAAGGGTAAGGTGGCGGGGCAGGAAGATGAACGCCCAGCCGGAGAGGCCGAAGATGATGGAAAGCAGCGTCGCGTAAACGGTCTTGGTGAGGAAGAGGTTCGCCACCCGCTCGATGTTGCCGATGACGCGACGCCCCTCTGCCACAACGCCGGGCAGGGTGGCGAACTTCCCGTCAAGCAGCACCAGCTGTGCCACTGATTTCGAGGCCGGGGAACCGGAGCCCATAACGATACCTACGTCCGACCTCTTGAGCGCCAGGACGTCGTTGACGCCGTCCCCGGTCATTGCGACAACGTGTCCGCTGTTCTGGAGGGCTTCGACCATCGACTCCTTCTGGTCGGGGTTTACGCGGCCGAAGACGGTCCCCTCCTCCATGAATCGGGAGAGGCCCTCCGGCTCCTTCGGGATCTCCCGGGCGTCAATCGGCTCACCCACATCTGGCACTCCAGTGCGTTCGGCAACCGCGGCCACGGTCCTCGGGTTGTCCCCGGAGATCACCTTGATCTTTACGCCCTGGTCCGTGAAGTATTGGAGCGTCTCGCGGGCGTCGTCGCGGACCTGCTCCTCGAAGACCAGCAGAGCGGCGGGCTTCAGGCCCCCGGGAAGGGTTTCCGATTCGATCTCTTCCTCCGCGCGCGCCAGAAGCAGCACCCGCTTCCCCGATCCGGCGAGTACGTCTACCCTCGGCTCGAGGCTTTCGGCATCCGGGATTTTCTCGAACAGGACCTCAGGGGCGCCCAGTACCCATGTCCCCTTTTCACAGAAGCTCTCGGCGCTCCACTTCCGGGCTGACGAGAACGGAACCCTTCCGCTTATCCTCCACCCGGCGGGCGCGGGGAACGCCTCCGCGATCGCCGTCAGTGTCGAGCTGTGGGATGCTGAATCCGCGCCGAAAGCGCCCAGCACCTGCGCCGGTTCCCCCCCGGAGTCCAGCGGCTCGAGCCTGCTGAACGCCAGCTTCCCGTCGGTCAGGGTCCCCGTCTTGTCGAGGCAGATGACATCCACCCTGGCAAGCCCCTCTACCGCCGGAAGCTCCTGAACCAGAACGTTCCTCCTGCCCAGTGTGATAACGCTTACAGCGAACGCGATGCTGGTTAAAAGGACCAGCCCCTCGGGAACCATCCCCACCAATCCGGCCACGGTACCGGGGACGGCGTTACCGAAACCGTTGAGAACGCGGAGCTGGCTTATGAACAGAAGCGTTCCGGCAGGGATCATGATGTATGTGATGACGCGAAGGATATGGTTTATTCCGTCCCGCAGTTCGGAACTCGCCAGCTGGAACCGCTTTGCCTGGGACGCGAGCTTACGGGCATATGATTCCGCCCCCACCTTTGTGGCGCGGAACCTCCCCGCCCCGGCGACAACAAAGCTCCCGGAGAACACCTCGTCGCCTGGAGCCTTGTCTACCGGCACCGACTCGCCGGTCAGGAGCGACTCGTCGACCTCCAGGCCCTCGGATGAGAGAACGACCCCGTCGGCGACCACCTGGTCCCCGGTGCTGACCTCGAGCACTTCGTCCAGCACGACCTCACCTGTCGGGATCTCGAGGAGCTCGCAGTCCCTGACCACACGGGACTTCGGAGCGCTCAGCAGGGACAGGCGGTCGAGGGTGCGCTTGGCCCTGGTCTCCTGGACGATCCCGATAAGCGCGTTTCCGAGCAGGACCAGGCCGAAGAGGCCGTCGCGAAGCTGTCCGAAGATCACGATAAACACGAACAGGGCACCGAGGATGGCGTTGAAGCGGGTGAAGACGTTCGCCCTTATGATATTCCAGTAAGTGCGGCTGGCTACTTCCTTGACCGCATTGGTCTGGCCCTTCGTAACCCGCTCTTCGACTTCGGCCCGGGTCAACCCCCGGGTCTTTGAAACGTCCATGCTCGTCCAGCTTTCAGAGACCGGCACCCACGGTTTTCACGTTTCCCGCTTATTGCTTTCTCCCGGGCGGGCAAATCGCCTTCCTGCTCCTCTAAAGGACCGCGAATGCGCGTTCGAAGTCTATCAGGCACAACGGGAGGAGCGCGATGTCGAGATATGCAGGTTGCCCGGTCAGCGTGGATAAAGAAGGTGCGCCTGGTTTGACCCTGTCCGCAAACAGGGCCGCGGAGACGATGAGTCGTTACAGGCCGGAGCACCATACCTGAATGGGCGGCGGGGACACGAACGGAAAGGACGAGTTTCCAGGAAGCCAGGGCAGGTGCGCCCTACATACGCTGGAGGTCTTTTGAGGAACACCTCGGGCAGGTGTCTTCCCTTACCTCTTTCCGGGTACCCTGCCAGCCGCACTTCGGGCACCTGACAAACTCCAACTGCCGGTGCTCGCACTGCCGGACAAATATGCTGCCCATCTCCGCCCCCTGTCCCACATTGAGCCTCGCGCTCGCGGGAAAACCTGTATCCTGTTGACCTCTCTACTCCCTTCTACCTGTTATGACGCCAAATGACCACGCTTTGTTACCCGAGAATCAAATAGAATTGACGATGGATCTGATGATCACGCATACGCTCGATGACTCAGGAGACCACAAAGGCGGCCCGATGACTGATATCGCGAAGCAACTGGACAGGGTCTTTTACCCGGGGTCGATAGGGGTAGTCGGTGTGTCGTCCCGCATGGATAACCCGGGGACCCTGCTCCTGCGCTCGATCATGGACATGGGTTTTGAAGGCCCTCTCTATCCCGTAAACCCCAGGTACAAAGAGATCCTGGGGCTAACTTGCTACGCTTCAATATCAGAGATCCCGTCGTCACCGGACCTGGTCGTGCTCGCAGTACCTCCCGCGGCGGTGCCCGGGGTAGTTGCCGGGTGCGTCGAGGCAGGGGTGTCCGCCTGCGTGATAAACACCGCCGGCTTCTCGGAAACCGGGAGGCCTGGAGGCGCTGAGCTCGAAGGGGAAATACTCCACATAATTAAGGGTTCGCGGTTGAGGCTGGTCGGGCCAAACTGCCTGGGTATATATTCCTCGACCGGAAGGATAGCGCTGTTCGGCGGCCAGCGTCCGGACGGCGGGACGGTTAGCTGTATCTCCCAGAGCGGCTCGATCGCTTCAATGCTGTACATCCTTGGAGCCGAGCGCGCGATACGGTTCTCCAAGATGGTGAGCAGCGGCAACGAGCTGGACCTGAACTGCTCGGACTACCTCGAGTACTTCGCGAATGATCCAGAAACAGAGATGATAATCGCGTACCTGGAGGAAGTCCGGGGTTCCCGCCGTTTCCTGGAAAAAGCGGTGAGCATCAAGGGCAAGAAGCCTCTTCTCGTCTGGAGGGCCGGCCTGACCGAAAGGGGCCGGGGCGCCGCGGCCTCGCATACCGGCGCCGTTTCAGGCAGTGAGGAGGTCTGGCAGGCGGTCGTCCGGCAGGCCGGTATTATCGCGGTCAAAGACCTCGCCGATACCATGGACGCCGCGGCGGCTTTCTATCATCTTGACAGGCCGCGCGGAAGGCGTATCTGCGTCATCAGCCCTCCGGGGGGAATAGCAGTGAACTGCGCGGACATGGTCGAAAAGAACGGCCTTTTGCTCCCTGCCCTCGGCGAGCCTACAGTGAAACGCCTGGCGGAGATACTGCCCCGGGAGGGCACGGGTTTCACAAACCCTGTGGACATGGGCTTCGGGGCCGTTATCCCCGGCAACCTGCTGAAAGTGATAAAGACCGCTGCGGCGGACCCGGTGGTGGACATAATCATGGTGGTCGGAGGAGCCCCCGCCTACCGCGAGGGGGATCCCGGGCTGATGAAAATGCATTCATCGGAGATCAAGGAAGCTTCAGGGATGACCGACAAGCCGGTGATCGCCATCGGGATCCCCAGCGGGTTCGCGTTCCCTTACATGGCCGAGCTGCACTGGGCGGGGATACCCTGCTACCAGTCTCCCGGCGCCGCCTGTCTTGCCCTGTCAAGGCTCCTGAGTTTCCACGGCCTCTAAGATCTTGAGGCGAGTCTCTCGGGTTTGCCGACCACCACCGTTACCGGCAATCACCCTTGAGGCGAGTCTTTCATGTTTACGGGACGTTCAACCGGTATGCAGAATCTTGGCCAGACCCTTTTGTTGCATGGCTGTTGCTCCCTGTCACCACAGATCCGCGCGGTTCGTCAGGTAAAATGCGGACCCGCCCGGGGTCGCGAGAATCACTTCGAATTCTCGAGGAAGTCCGTGATCACCCCGGCCAACTCGATGGGATACTGGTACTGAAGCCCGTGGCCTGCGCCGCGGAACCTCACCAGCCATGAGTGCGGGATCCGCCCGGTGAGGATCGTTGCGTTTTCAGGAGGGGTGGAAACGTCTTCCGTCCCGGTGACGACCAGGACGGGCATATCTATTCCCGTAAGCTTTTCATAGACCCCGGGCCACTCATCGTAGGCCCTGTCCTGCTTCATTATGCTTATCGGGCTGTCTATATCACAGGGTAATTGAAAAGATCTCCAGTAATCCGGATGTCTCTCCATCCACTCGGGGGGAAAGAGCCCTGCGAACACTCTTTTGAAATGAGCGTCCACGTCACGGTACTCCTTCAGCACGTCCATATAACCTGGTGGATCAACTTTCTGCGGCCCACCGCAGTCGCCCGCGTAGATTACGAGTTTCTTGACCCTGTCCGGGTGCCGCACCGCCAGGCTGAGGGCCACGTCTCCCCCCAGGGACCAGCCCAGTATATTCGCGCCGCCCAGCCCCAGGGCCTCGATCAACCCCGCGGTATCATCGGCGAACCTGTCGATGGTCCATTCCGCACTCCCGCCCGTGGTTTTTCCGATGCCGCGGTTATCGAAGACGACAACCCTGTACTTTGACGTAAGGGTCTTCACGAGTAGCGGGTCCCACAGGTCCATGGTGGCTATGTAACCCGTTATCATTACCAGCGGCTCGCCAGAGCCGAACGACTTGTAGGCGACCTCGATATCATCGACGTCGACCGTCTGCGTGGGCCTCGACTCGCAGTATGACCTGTGCCTCTTGAGATAATCAAACAACCTGGACGCTCCTGTACGCACGGGACGTGACTCAAAGTATATGAGCACCATGCCTCACTGCCAACTTCATTCTTCAAGGCCGGGGCCGGCAGGCTTTCTCCTTTGCCCCGGAATCCACGTTTATTCATACAGACACGCTGGACCTTTTCAACTGATAGAATAAGCGCGAGTTGACGGGGAGCCCGTGTCCCGGGGGCCGCGGCAATACGCACCGGGAGGCGGAGGAAAGGAGGCGTTAGATGGTAGAAGTGGACGTATTCTGGTCTTACGCGATCGGCTCAGGCTTCGCACTTTCCGCTTTCCGGCAGTTGAGGAAGCTGCATGCGGAGAGCGGGGGCGATACGGAACTCAGCCTGAAAGAAGCGTTGAGCCCCCGTAACCTCGTGCGGGAGATAGAGGACGGAGATAACCCGGTCTTCCATAACCCGTATTTCTTGAGAGCCCTGCTGTTCCTGTCCCTCCTGTTCGTTCCTTCCGGCGCGAACCTGCTCTGGTCGAACCCGAACTGGGAAACGATGCAGGTAGGCAGGTTCGAAACGATCCCGGGGTGGCTGGTGAGCGGCTTCACAATCACGAACGTCACACAGGGTATACTGGGTTACCGGGTGACCTACCACTACCTCATGAAGGGCAGGTACTTCAGCGCCGCCAAGCAGGCGGTGATCGCGTACCTCTGCTTCTGGTTTATCCTGGTCAACGGCTGGGACAAGACTGGCTACCAGCGCTTCTTCTCCAGGAACAGGGAGGCGTTCGAGGACTGGAAGTGGAGCAACGTCTTCGGCTGGCTCACATCAGATGTGGTGAGGATCCTGCTTGCCTACGGTGCGGTCTTCATCCCGCTGATGCTCTACTGGATGAGCAAGTGGGTCGAGGAAGGATACGCGGAGGAGCATGGAATCGAGCAACCCGCTGACATAGCAGACATGCGCTCCCGGATGGCTAAGACCAGCGGCAGTTTCCTTGCCACCGTCTTCGGCGCGGCCCTTGGCGGGGCGGTTACCGCCCACCTGCTCATAAGGCGCTTTGGTTGGGTCAGGGGGCTTCTCGCCTTCTGCCCGGTCTTATACCTGGGCTTCCTGAGCAATCGCAGTCTCGGCCCGGCGCTGCTCAGGCGGATCCTCCACCTCGAGCCGGGCGACGCCCCACCGGTGTGGGAGATGGCTGAATAGGGCGTGGAGGATCGGCTGCCAGGGGACATTCCAGTTCTCACTCCTGTAACAGATACCTTCGGGCAGGAAGCCGGGAGCGCCATCTCTTACGGCCTGACCATTCAAGGATGACGACATGGCCTGTCGGCAGCCGCTGGCCGACTACAGACCCGCGAGGAACTCGAGTATCAAGGTGTTGACCTCGTGCGGCCGTTCGAGGTTTACAGAGTGAGTACCTCCCGGGATCGGCGCGATCCTCGCGTTCGGGATGGCCGCCGCGGTGGCCTTGAAAACCGATAAAGGATCGTCGGAGAGCGAAAGGAACTCGTCGTGATCGCAGGCTACCACCAGGGTGGGTGTAGAGATGCGGCCGAGTTCTTCGAGTGAGAAATCAGGCAGCTCCGTCCAGAGCGCCCTCATCTGCTTTACAAATACCGCCCACTTGCCCGGCTCGGGTGTCATCAGGCGGCGGGTCGCCCTCAACAGGAGCAGGATGGGAGACGCGGGGCGAAGGAAATCGTCTATGACGCGCCTCGCTCGTTCTGTGTAGTTGTCGGTGTTGAACGGAGTGCCGATCAGCACCAGGCTGCGCAGTAGCTCAGGTCGCTCCAGGGCAAGCCCGATACCGGCACAACCGCCGTCGCTCCATCCAACAAGATGGACCGGGCCGAGACCCAGTTCCTCGATCAGCACAGCGGTGTCTATTGCCATCTGCCGGTACGTAATCGGGCGCGTTCCAAGCGCAGTCCTTCCGTGGCCGCGCGAGTCCGTTGCGATAACCTGGTACTCTCGGGCAAGCGCCGGGATCTGTCCCGCCCAGCTCTCCGCGAACATGAAACCCCCGTGCAGCAGGAGGACCGGTTCTCCCGAACCGTAACGCCTGAAAAACACGCTTATGTCTCCGACCCCGGCACGGCCGGAACTGACATCTGGCCGATTACGCCGTGCCCAGATCTTGTACCCGGCCATTACGCAAGGCAAGGAAATGCCTGTACGAAGCGCTTGTAGGACATTCATCGCATCTCAATCATCCTTCTGTTTCATGCATTATTATCCGACAGAAGAAGGCCACCGTACAATCACAGGATAACAGAGCCGGGATCTGCCAGGCAGGCATATGGAGCATGATATTCCTCCTTTGCGGATCCGAGCCGGCAAGTTAAAATACTTCAGTAATCTTGTCGGGGAGTACAATTGAGAAAGAGAAGCGCAACATACAGGTCGCTGGTGTGGCTTTTTAACCAGAAGACATACAAAGTGGTCCTTGTCTTCGGGGTGGCCTTCCTGGCCGTGCTCCTTGCCGGCCTTTCCCCGTTCCTGCTTGCCGCGGACACCTCGGCCAACGGCAGGTTCCCCGCGCGCGTCAGCATCGGTGGCGTGGACGTCGGCAACCTCACCAGGGCGAAGGCCATCTCCAGGTGTGAAAAGGGTCTGGCCGGTATTGCCACCGCGCCGCTGACACTGATGGTGGACGGCGAACCTTACTCGATATCTCCCGCCGGGGTCGGGCTTGAACTCGATTACCGGGACATGGTCGATCAGGCCTACAGGCGCGCCTGGAACGTGAACATCGTCGAGCGCGTTGTCAGGCGCTTCCTGGGCAAACCGAAAGCGATGAACCTGCCGGTACTGGCACACTACGACGAGCAGAAGGTCGCCGCCTTCGTCAAGGGCGCCATGGGATTCATTAACCGTCCACCGAGGAACGCTTACATGGACGTCTCCTCAGGGAACGCGGTCGTCGTCACGGCCAGGGACGGGCTCAAGGTTGATTCCGACCAGGTTCTCGCTGCGACCCGGAAATGCCTCGATGCGGGTGAACGGGAAGCAGAAGTCCCGCTGGTCAAGCGCACTCCACCCAGGGTCAAGGACATCACCATGGGTAAATTCATTCTGGTCAACCTTGGCGAGCACACGCTCTCGCTCTACGACCGGGACACCCTGCTGGGCAGGTACCCGGTCGCAACCGGTTCCAAGCAGTGGCCCACGTGCATCGGCGAATGGGCTGTTGTCAAGGGCGAGAAGAACCCGACCTGGTACAACAGGGGCTCGACCTGGGCCGATAACATGCCGGCTTCACTTCCGCCCGGCCCGAACAACCCCCTGGGCACACGGGCGATAACCATCAACGGCGGGGGCGTCTTGATACACGGGACCAGCGATACGGGGTCGATCGGTTACTCCGCGTCTCACGGTTGCATCAGGATGTACATGAGGGACGTGGAGGCGCTTTTCGAGCACGTGTACATAGGCATGCCCGTCTACATAATCAAGAGAAGCGGCGAGCCGGGGTTCGACTGCTCGAAGAAGGCGTTCTGGAAAGACTGACCCTGGAGCCGACCTTTCTTGCGCAACATCGGTGCCAGGCATAGGTGCACAGACGTAAAAAATGCAGACAGGAGAAGGCCTTCGAAGATGAGGTGGTGGTCATGAAGATTCTCGTCATGGGTGGAGCGGGTGATATGGGCTCCAGAACTGTAGAAGACCTTGCTTTATCGGCAGGGGTGGAACGGGTGACCATCGGGGACCGGAACCTGGCCGCATCGCGTAAGCTCGCGGCGCGCCTAGGAGGCTCCCCGGCCGAAGTGACAGCCTTGGCGGTGGACGCGATGGACCACCCCGGGATGGTCGAGGTCATGGCGGACCACGACGTGGTGGCCTCGGCGCTGGGGCCCTTCTATCTATTCGAGACCAGGCTGGTGAGGGCTGCGCTGAAAGCCGGCGTCGATTACATAAGCATATGCGACGACTGGTCCGCGGCGCAGGATACCATCATCCGATTCGACGAGCCGGCGCGCGCCGGTGGCCGGATGGTGATAAGCGGGTGCGGGGTCAGCCCGGGCATGTCCAACGTCGCGGTGCGATACCTGGCGGGGAAACTCGACACCGCCAGACGGGCGGACATCTACGTCTATATGCCTATGGATTCTGGAGAGGGCGAAGCTGTGACACAGCATACTCTTTTCATATTTGGAACCGTGGTGCCCGTCTTCCGGGGCGGGGCCACAATCATGCTCCCCGCGGGCAGCCTTCAACGAACCGTGGATTTCCCCCGGTTCGGCCCGTTTAAGGTCTGGAACATAGGGCACGGCGAGCCAGTGACCGTGCCCCGGCACCTGCCCGAGCTCGAAGAGGTCAACATAATGCTGGGCATGGGCAGGGGTACAGGCATCGTAGCGTTCCTCGGGCGCCTGGGCATCTTCTCAACGCCGCGCAGAATCGAGAAATTCGCCAGGCTGCTGATGAAGGTCTCTCCACCTGTGCCAGAGATCCCACCGGATGGGGCCATGCGCATTGACGTCGCCGGCGAGAAGGACGGCAAACCTGCCACTCGCTCCCTGTGCGGGACAGGCACGATGCGGAACGCCACCGGTATCGCCCTCTCCATAGGGGCACGGCTCCTGGCAGCCAGGCAGCTTACCGTGGAGCAGGGTGGCGTCTACGGGCCGGAAGGGTGCTTCAATCCGGAAGAATTCCTGCGCATGATGGCAGAGAGCGGCATCGTAGCCTACTCAGACCTGGCAATGCGGGAGCGCATCAACTGACCTTTCGAGGCGGGCGTACAAAGCAACTGGAGCGGGAGACGCTGCCCGCTCGATCTCCGTACTTTTCGCCTGCCGGAAAAATGTAAAAAAAGGTGCCTGGCGCCAATACATGACCCGATGCAGGCAATGGAGCGGGAAACGGGTTTCGAACCACCCCACCCGGCCTCGCAATGCTCGACCGTGCGGTGACCCCGAACGTGTACGCAGTCGCAAGCTCCTGACTGTTCAAGACCCGTAAGCTTGCTCATGCAAGGGTGTATTCAAGCGATTGGTGATCGGGGTCCCCATCGCTCTACTAAGCATTTACAAGCGTTCTCTTGCGATGGGGCTGCTGGAGCGGGAAACGGGTCTCGAACCCGCGACCTTCAGCTTGGGAAGCTGACGCTCTACCAACTGAGCTATTCCCGCTCGACGCGCCCTTTTGAGCCGGGCTTCATAATTATACTCACGGCAAATCCCGGTGACAACGTACCAGGCAGGCACCCTGCCCCCGGTCTGATCGGCTCCGGATTTTCTCTAAGTCCTTTGGGCGGTACCGCCGACCGGCCGCCGACAATAGTAGCCCATCTGGTCATTTTCCGGTAGAAAACCTTGGATCTTTCAAAAATAG
>Ga0315291_10001122_pt1 | contig 35784 bp, 33 predicted proteins | sample YL17G12_20_MG_FD_203070 | JGI IMG/M metagenome (GOLD analysis project Ga0315291, IMG submission 203070) | Sediment microbial communities from Yellowstone Lake, YNP, Wyoming, USA - YL17G12_20 | ecosystem: Environmental > Aquatic > Freshwater > Lake > Sediment | place: USA: Wyoming | collected...
CGCCGACCGAGACACCTACACGAACACCCACTCCGACAATCACGCCGACCCCGACAATCACGCCGGCTGGCGCGCAGCGAGGAATCGTCGTGGAGAGCAGTGGATAGCTAAGTGGTGATGCGAGGCTGCGGACATTGGTGGCTACAGGCGCCAGTGGAGCACTCAGCGTACGTATATTCAGCATCTTTCCACCTGGAATAATGATGACGGCGAATACAGTGAATGGCCTCTCGATTGGTTCGTGGAGTACAAATTTTGCCTGGAGGAAGTCTCCGGGTCTGAACGTCGTGCCGTTGAGCACATTCTCGGCAGGGGGCAGTGGTGTATCAGTAGGAGTCGGGATGCTGCTGGGGGTCACGGTGGGTGTGAGCGTCATTGTCGGGGTCGGCGTGATTGTCGGGGTCGGCGTGATTGTCGGAGTGGGTGTTCGTGTAGGTGTCTCGGTCGGCGGTTGCTTGATACAATAGAGAGCACTATCAGAAGAGCCGACATACACCCTCCCGTCGCTCCCCAGCGCGGGAGAGGAATATGCCCAACTCATATAGCTCCAGGTGAGCGTGCCGCTCGAGTTAATCGCGTAGAGATTATCAGAGTTGATATAAACTTCGCCTGTGGCGCCGATCGCGGGAGAAGAATAATACGACGAAATCCCAGTCTGATAGCTCCAGGTGAGCGTGCCGTTCGAATTAATCGCGTAGAAATTATTATCATACGAGCCGACATGCACCCTCCCATCGCTCCCCAATGCGGGAGAGGATTCTACCCAAAGTCCGGTCCGATAGCTCCAGGTGAGAGAACCGTTGGAATTGAGCGCATAAAAATTGCGGTCGTCAGAGCCGATATAAACTTCCCCTATGGCGCCGATCACGGGAGAAGAATACACCCAATTCCTAGTCCGGTAACTCCAGGTGAGCGCGCCGTCAGAATTAAACGCGTTAAGATAATAGTAAGCGCTGACGTATACCCTCCCATCGCTCCCCAGCGCGGGAGAGGACCATACATTACTCTCAGTCATATAGCTCCAGGTGAGCGCGCCGTTGGAGTTAAACGCGTAAAGATTCAAGTCCTCAGAGCCGACATACACCCTCCCGTCGCTCCCCAGCGCGGGAGAGGAATACACATAATCTCCAGTCAGATAGCTCCAGGTGAGCGTGCCGTCATAATTAAACGCGTAGAGGTTATTATCATAATAACCAGAGCCGACATCATAACCGGAGCCGACATAAACCCTCCTGTCTCGCCCCAGCGCGGGTGAGGAATACACATAACTCCCAATCAGATAGCTCCAGGTGAGTGCCCCTTCAGAATTAACCGCGTAGAGATTCCCATTCCAAGAGCTGACATAAACTTCCCCTGTGGCGCCGATCGCGGGAGAGGAATACACCCCACTCCCGGTCAGATAGCTCCATTCGAATACTGGTATGGACGGCCCCGCATAAGGGCTCAGGCCTGTATGCCTCGCATCATGACCAAACATCGGCCAGTCCGCATAGGGTGTGGGTGTGATCGTGGGAGTCTTGGTGGGGGTGTATGTCGGAATACTCGGATCCCAGGTCGGTGTTTCTGTCGGCGTGGGTGTGATCGTCGGTGTCTCCGTGGGAGTCCGGGTCGGGGTTCTCGTGGGTGTTATTGTCGGCGTGTTTGTCGGCGTATTAGTCGGTGTAGGTGTGGGCGTCGGTGTGATGGTGGACGTTGGCTCGGCGATGACATACAGGACATTGTCCCGGGAGCCGAGGTACACCGTGTCGGTGCCTATCGCGACCGATGAGCGTATCGGCGCCGCCGTCTCGTAACTCCACTGGAGCCTCCCGAGCGAGTCAACGCTGTAGAAAATGTTATCCTTAGACCCCACGTACACGGCATCCGCCGCGTCCGCCGCGGGAGAAGAATCGATGCCGCCCGCCGTCTCGTAACTCCAGGACAGTCCCCCGCTCTGCCACAGCGCGTAGAGCACATTGTCATCTGAACCGACATAGACGCTGTCAGCGCTCAATGCCGCCGTGGAGAGAATATCCCCCGCCGCCCCGTAGCTCCACACCAGCGCCCCCGCGGAGCTGATGCTGTACAGGACGTCGTCCCGTGCACCGATATAGACCGTCTCTGTCCCGCTCACCGCGAGGGAGGAGGATATGCTATCACCCGTCTCATAGCTCCATGAGAGCACACCGGTGAGATTGCTCGCGCAGTAGAGACGGTTGTCATCGGAACAAACGTACACCGTGTCGGTGCTTATCGCAGGCGACGAAGCGATAGGCTCAGAGGCCTCGTAACTCCACAACAGCGAACCAACAGAGTCGAGACTGTAGAGCCGGCTGTCTTCGGAACCCACATAAACCGTGGAGGTTGAATCGAACGCCGGCGAGGAGGAGATGTCGCCGCCCGTCCCGTAGCTCCAGAACAGCGACCCGTCCTCCTGCCGCAGCGCGTAGAGCGCGTTGTTGTCCGAGCCGATGTACACCGTTTGCGTGCTCACCGCGGCGGATGAAGGGAGGGTAGTAGCGGTGTAGGCGCCCTCGTAGATCTCGTAGCTCCACAGCAGGTTGCCGAGGGAATTGATGGCGTAAAGATTATTGTCCCGGGAGCCTATGTAGACCGAACTGGTCCCGCTCAGCGCGGGGGACGAATTGATGTCATCGGCGGAGACATAGCTCCAGACAAACACAGGGGTGCGCGGCCCCGAGAGGGCGCTCTTCCCTGCGTGAAGGGCGTCGTTGTGGAACATCGGCCACAGATGCTCCTCCGGGATCGGCGTCGGCGTGGGCGTCGGGCTTTCATCTACCGGGAAGGGGCCATCGGTAAAACCCGATCCCGAAATGTAAAACGATTGGCCATCAGTACTGATTGTGAGGGTGCCAGTTCCGTTGCGGACCTGGGGGGGCAATGGACCAAGGCATGAAAGATCATAGCTAGGAGCGCAATAGATAATTTTTACCCCTGCGTTTATTAAATTGGGTATTGTACCTGTAGTTTCGCTAGCACAAGAAGATGCTTTGCAAGGGCTCGTTATCGTACCAGAGATGGTGGCATATTCGGGCTTGATATTGTTGAAATAACTTTGATCTGAGGTTCCGTTAGTGCAGGTTCCGTGATGGTTTATCTTAAGAACATCCACATTTATGTGTTGCGCCGCAAACCAAGAACCCAGAGGGCCTTCAACGGAACCATAAAGGTCACCTCCAGTTAAATAGTCGAATCCTCCATATCTGACCCACAGAGCCATGCTACATGAGTTTGTGTCGCCGCAGCCAGGGGCCGCTCCCCCGATGACATTGCCGTTGACTGCAACGACGGTCACTGTCACGCCGTAAATGTCATCGCGGTAGATGACATCCTCAACGGAAACAGTACCGGGATTGAACAATTGGCCGTTCGTATCACAATGATCCCTGTCAAAATGGGATAACGTAGTTATGTCCCCTGTCCCGCAATCGATTCCCATTGTTGTCGAATCAGGGAAGGTGATCTGATGCCCCTCAAAATAATTAGATTTGTCAGGTGGTGCGTCATAGGTAGTGATGGTCAGTATTCCGGAGGATTGAGCCGCCGCTTCTGCTACCACGAATTTTGGCGTTACACTGCCGTTCCTGCTCCTTATGATTGCGGGCGTACAGCATAGTATTACGCCTGTGATGAGAAGAGATAATGCAGTTTTCACGTATGCTTTAGTTGTCATAAAATCGGAACGTGTGCTCATCCCTCAGTTTTGGGGGATATTCAGTTCATCTGTCGTCCTCGCGGAAGCCCGCCTATACCGGAGCGGTCGCTGAGCCTACTCCGCCGGAGCTGCTTTGGCTGCGAAGGCCGGGCGCTCCAGAGCTTTAGCGACGGGGCGCTTCGCGCACGCAGGCGGTGATCCAGCCCAGAACCTGCATTCCGCAGAAGTCTTGCTCAAATCCTATTATCCCTCTAGCATTGTGGGGCTACTGAAAGCGTAGTTTGTCATGGAAATGTAAAATGTTTGTAAATCAAAAATATCGTCCCTGATATAAGCAGGCCCCATGATAAGGCATCCTCCACCATCATATCTATTCAACCATAATATAGCACAATTTGAGGATAAAGTCACTCCCTGAATTATTAGTCGTCCTTATATATTGATAATGGGGCAGTTATGGGGTGTTTCTACCCCCCACCCTGACCCGCCCTCCGCCGGAGGCGGACAAGCCTCAAGCTCGCTCGCCTCTGGCGAGGGGGGAGGGGAATAAGATTTAGTTAGTTAATATGCACGCACAATTCACGCGTGAGGCAGGTGGTGGACAGGCAAAACAACCAGGGGAGAAATATGATAGGGGGGCAATTATTCTTCTTCTTCCTTATATTCGTCCCACATCTGCTCGTAGTCTATCTCCTCGAGCGAGGGGGATCCCTTGGAGACATCGGGACCCCAGTCCCTGAGTTCCCGGCTGGAAGTCTCGACCAACTCAGATTGGACCACTTCATAACTCTGACCGCTGTCGGTTCTATAATTGATCCTGTTCTTCAAACAGTAACTCGTGATCTTTTTGAGTACCCGTTTGTCGGCATTTTCCCGGAAAAATCGCCTTCGCTTCCTGCTCCACTTCATCCGGAATGCTTTGAGGAGTGTATCTTTAACCCTCTCCGCGTTATTTCCCCACACATAAATGGTGGTCATCTATTCGCCTCCCCTACGGAGCAATCTGAGTGAAAATTAAGGGTCCGACTCTCAAAGATGCGGCACGATATACAAATTGGCGGGGGTTGTCAAGGGGAAAAATGACTGCTGCGCAATGGGACAGTTATAGGGGGTAGCCGCAGATTTGCGCGGATGAACGCTGATACACCTATATACAATCAGCGTGTATCTGCGTGTATCCGCGGCAAGAAACCTTGACCACTCACACAATCCTTTTTATCTGCGGCAATTCATTGCCGGATTCACCCCGTACGTGACCCATTACCCAGTTATAGGGGGTAGCCGCAGATTTACGCGGATGAACGCTGCTACACCTATATACAATCAGCGTGTATCTGCGTGTATCCGCGGCAAGAAACCCTGACCACTCACACAATCCTTTTTATCTGCGGCAATTCATTGCTGGATTCACCCTGTACGTGACCCATTACACTGCTGCTCGTGCAGGGGGCCTTCGCCTATGTCGAAGGGCCGGTGGTGAGAGGGATAATGTCTATGGGATCGACCCAGAGATCCGCCTGGCCTGTGTGGATGATCCTGATATCCGCGCGATCGAGCTCGGGCATTTCGAAATCGAGCTGCAGGGGCTTGTAACAGCCGGCCTCGCCAATTTCCGGAAGAGTAAGATCGCGAGAGGCGAGGGGTTTCCCTGTTTTCCGGCCGCGCACCTCCAGTCTGGCAAGAGCTTCTCTCCCCTTCGGGCGGTCGTACTTGAGTTTGACGAGGAGGCGGTACATGCCTTTCTCGAGCGGATGGTAGGGTCCTCTCACCATGGCTCCCGCGGGCGATGTATCGCGGTGAGCGAATCTGGCCAGCCCGCTCGATGACGACGCATCTTCAACACGCGCCTCTCCTGTGTCTGAAGGCATTTTGTGGGCATCGTAATGTCTTCGCCGAGTCAGCGATGTATGATAGAGCACCGCCTCCAATCCATCGGGAAGGATGTAACTTTTGAGCCGCTGGAGGTGCAGCCATGGATAACTCCACTCCCCGAACTTTTGTTTTTGTTTCTCGGTAGCGAGCAGTGTGATAACAAACTGCGCCCTGTCGGGATTCACCCATGCGATCTGATATCCCCCTAACTCCGTATAGTAGAGGAGATTATAGCGATTAAGGTATGGATGGTTGCAGAGAAGGTAACCAGCCTTCAGCTTTTGATCCTGAGGTGCCTGGCCGAAGGTTGTTATATCTTGCAGAATGCCCTCAAGTGGCCATTCCTCATGCCGCGGCGGCCTCATCCCGTACGAGGGAAGTTCTGTCCGGAATATTTCAGCCCGTAAACGGGTCCACTGATAATAGGTCGGATCATAAAAGGGAAGAGGAAAAGAAATATCAATAGTTCGCCAGGGGAGCGGAAAGGTCAGGAGGATGAAATTCAATGCGCTTATTCCAAAGGCCGTGGAGACGAGGAATTTTTTCAATAATTGTGGTGTCATGAGGGATAATCCGCCCGCCGTCAGCAGGGCCACGGCGGGAACTACCGGTGTTGCATAGCGATCTTGTTTCTGCCTGATGAGTGTTAACGCGGCAAGTGGAACGAGGACCCACAGGCCGAGAAGAGGGGATGTTCTCTTCCTCGATATGGTGGTGATGAGGCCGATAAGGAAAACAATCGTCATGGGTACCAGGAGCATGGTATCGAGGAAAGCATATGGATAATAGAGGAGTCCGCGTATAGAAAAAACGGGCGGAGGGATTAATTGAGCCGGGAGAGCGATATTCCCCGCAATAAACGCTCGTACTCGTGCGAAATTGTATGCATACCACGGCAACGAGAGCATCACCGCCGCGCCCACGCACATTGAAAAATTCGTAAGCCTCTTCGGGGAGAGCGGGGGAGAGAGGAACCTCCTTTCGTGAGGGCACAGCAAGATATACACAATGGGGGCTGCGCAGAAGAGAGGGAAGTGCCATTCCGTGAGCATTCCCATTCCGCAGATGATCCCCAACAACAGGCTCCAGGAACTTTTGCGGAAACCATCGGTTCTGAGAGCGGTATAGATACACAGACTTACCATGGCTGTTTCCGGGAGCTCCAGGACGTATAGTTTGGATATCCCGACAATGATAGGATAACACGCCACGAGGATCGCCGCAGTGACGCCCGCCTCCTCTGTATACAGTCTCCTGCCGATGCCGTAGACGGAAAGAATCATTACGGCCATGAAAAGGATATTGACCATGCCTGCGACATCTTTGCTGACGCCCGCCGCTGCATAGAATGGAAGCGTGATTATATACATCAGCGGCGGATACGCTTCGAAGCGCGTGAATGCCAGGGATGCAAGCCTTTCTTTTGGAGGTTGCCCAAGATCGTTGAAGTAATGCAGGCTGGCCAATAGGTGGCGTGACTCATCGTGCGGGGGAGGCAGGGTATCCAGCTTATGCCACACATAGATGGCGAGTGCGCATGTGATAATGAGCATGAAGAGTATGAGTGGAGAACGCATGGATCACCGGCTCGCGCCGTTGCGGGGCATCAGTCGAAGCTCGTCTCTTCCTGAGTGATGATCTCGAGCGCCGCTCGTGGCGTGGCGGCGCTCCGGAGTTTTCGCAGAAACTCGTCGTTCTGGGATAGCTTGGCGATATTGGAGAGCGCCTTCACGTGGGGACCGGACATCCCGGTGGGCGCGGCGAGGAAGATAAAGATGTGCGACGGCTCGCCATCGAGTGAATCAAAGTCAATCCCCTCCTTGGAAATGGCCATGGAGCAGAGGAGCTCACTGATGCCATCCACCTTGCAGTGCGGCACGGCGACTCCCCTCGCGAGGCCGGTGCTCCCCTTCGCTTCTCGCTCCATCGTGGCATCGATGAGCTTTGTTCCATCCCGTACCTTCCCCGCCGAAACCAGGATGTCAACCAACTCCTCCACAATACCCTGCTTATCGCTGTGGGACAGGCCAATCCTGATGAGTCCTTCAGTGAGCAACTGCGTAAGTTTCATTATGGACCTTTCACTTTGAACCGCGGATTGAGCGGATTATGCTGATTGGATAGATTAGCAAAAGTCTGATCAAAATGACTTCACTTTCTCTTACCACGATACTCCGCTCAATGAATACAGTCGGCGGCTATCTCTACATGTCATTTCACGAACTATATGCTGTCGTAGAGCGCGCTGACCTCCTCGTCACCCTTGACGACGAGAACGGGGCATCTCGCCTCACGGAATATTCTCTCCCCCTCGCTGTAGTAGCTGTCCCTCCGGGAGAGGGGCGTCTCGAGTTCGCCCATCACCAGTATGTCGGCGCCGAGCTCTTTTACCTTCCGGACAACAATCGAGTGAACATCGCCCTTTTCGAGAAGGGTGGTCACGGCGACGCCCTTGGCCTCTGCGAGTCCCTGCACGTGATTGAGATATCGTTTCCCATCCTCTTCGAGATCGCGTTCGTAATCCATCTCTTCCATCCTGACAAAGATGCGCGTCCTGAGCAGGTCGTTGAGCGTCTTCACATCGACCGCGTACACGGCGATGATTTCCCCCCCGCCGATTTTCGCGAGGGAGACCGCATACTGGGCCGCGCGGAGGGAGGCCTCATTCCCCTCAATGAAGACCATGATCTTTTTAATGCCGTGGCCGTTTGCCATGGTAATACTGCTCGTTTATGGTTGAGAGTTGAGGGTTGAGGGAAAAACAGATTTATTCATCGGGGACCAGCCCTCAACCCTGCACACTCAACCCTCAACCTTCTTCGCAAGGCGCTCCTTGATTAACTTCAGGATAAAGAACGCTTCCCGGTCTGATTCCCCGAGGGCGTCCTCTATATATTTTAGAATTTCCGCGTAGTCAGGGATATATATTTTTTCAAGGGCGTTCACGCGCCTGATGGTTTTTTTTACCTCTCTGGCGAGGCGGATGATTGATATCCGGGTCCCCGCGACGTCGTCCAGCCGTTCCAGCACCTCCCTGAAGCGGAGCTGCGCTTCATCAAGCCAGAAGCTCGTTGGTCGGGGTGCGTAGAATGGGGGGGAACCGCTGAGGATCGATTCAACGGTAGGCATGTTGACACCCATCACCCGCCTCTCGGTGATGCTCGTGTCAACGCTGAGGCCGACGGCCCATGAGGCCTCTCTCACCGCGCGCAGCCCGCAGTCCAGAATGGATTCCTCAAGCGCGGCGAAGGCTTCCCTGAGCTTTTCATCAAGGAGCCGCTGGACGTTGCTGGCCGCGGCCATGAGCCCAAGGAGCTCGGCGATGAGGATGTCTCTCTTCCTCGTGAGGAGCTCATGCCCCTCGCGGGCGAAGGCGAGGCTCGTCTTTGTCTTGATCAGGTTTGACTTTGTGGGCGCGACAGCGTACTGGACCATGGCAGCTATTTCCTCATTCTTTACACCTTAGGCGTATCACTTTGGGCTGTAGTACTTGTTTATTTCCTCCTCGGTCATTCGATGCAGCTCGTCTCGAGGAATAATGGAGAGCACGCTCCAGCCGAGATCGAGCGTCTGCTCGATGGAGCGCTCTTCGTACTCACCCTGCCTCAAAAACCTGTTCTCGAATTCGCTCCCGAAGGTGAGGTATGTCGTGTCGAGCGGGCTCAGCTCCTCCTCGCCGATCACCGACGCGAGCGCGCGGAGATCGCGGACATGTGCGTAGGCCTCAAAGAGCTGGCTCGCGAGGTGCGCGTGGTCCCCCCTGGTCATGCCGGGCCCGATGCCGTCCTTCATCAGGCGCGAGAGGGAAGGGAGGCCCGCGATCGGGGGATAGATGCCGCGTTGAAACAGCTCGCGCTCGAGGACGATCTGCCCCTCGGTGATGAAACCGGTGAGATCCGGGACGGGGTGAGTGATGTCATCATTCGGCATCGTCAGAATTGGCATTTGGGTAATGGAGCCTTCAGAGCCGTGAATCATACCGGCCCTCTCGTACACGCTGGCGAGGTCGCTGTAGAGATACCCGGGGTATCCCTTCCTGCTCGGGATGTCGCCTCGCACGGTGGCGATCTCCCTCAGGCTCTCGCAGTAGTTGGACATATCGGTGAGAATGACGAGCACGTGCATGCCGAGCGAGAAGGCGAGGTGCTCCGCGAGCGTCAGGGCCGCGCGTGGCGTGGTCAGCCGCTCGACAGGGGGGTCGTCGGCGAGGTTGAGGAAGAGCGCGACATCTTCAAGGACGCCGCTCTCCTCAAAGCTGTCGATAAAGAAGCGCGCAACGTCATATTTTATCCCCATGGCGGCGAAGACGATCGCAAACTGCATCTGCTCTCCGAGAATCTTCGCCTGGCGGGTAATCTGCGCGGCGATGCGGTTGTGCGGCAGTCCGCTGCCGGAGAAGATGGGCAGCTTCTGACCGCGGATGAGCGTGTTCATGCCGTCAATGGCCGAGAGGCCGGTCTGGATGAACTTGCGGGGGTAGACGCGTGCGGTGGGGTTGATGGGGAGGCCGTTCACGTTGAGGCATTGCTCGCTGATCGGCTCCGGCCCATCGTCGCGGGGGCGGCCGATGCCGTCAAAGATCCGGCCGAGCATCTCGCGTGAAACGGGGATCTCGAGCGGCCTGCCGAAAAACCTGACCCTGGTGTCGGGGATCGTGAGGCCCATCGTCCCCTCAAAGATCTGCATCGCGGCGAGCCCCTCCGCGGATTCCAGGATGAGGCCGAGCCTCTCTTTGCCATCGGGGCCTGTCACGGCGGCGAGCTCGTTGTAGCCCACGCTGCCAGCCCCGCGGATGATCACGAGTGGGCCCACAACCTCGTCTATCCCCAGGTACTCCCGCTCGCTCCCCGCGCGATCAAATGCGGCCATGGCGCGATGCCCTCCGGAATTGCAAATTGTAAATTGCAAATATTAAATCGCAAATTGATAGGCGTTTTTGCGGCGATGGTTGATTCATACGGCGCTTTACAATTTGCAATTTCAAATTTCAAATTCGCGCGTAGCGCGACTCCAGTTCCCCCATCGCCCGTTCCAGGTCGGCCATCATCCCGTCGAGCTTATGCAGCTCGTCATTCTTCACCGTGAAGCGCATCCTCATGATATCCCGATAGACCTTGAGCCCCCGCACCGCGACCAGTGTCGCCCCTCGCTGGATGGCGCGGCTCCCCAGCTGATAGAAGCGGACGATGAGCTTGAGCATCTTCACCTGTTTCTCAAGGGGGGAATACATATCAATATCCATGAACACGTCCTGCTGGAGAAAGGCGGATTTGAAAAGTCCGCAGGCCTCGAGTATGATGCGCTGTGAGTCCGGGAGCACATCCGGACCCACCAGCTTCACGACCTGCTGGAGGCGGTTCTCCTGCTGGAGGAGGCCCATGATGTCGCGGCGCAGCGTCTTCCACTCCGGCATCCCCTGTTCACTCCACCAGGCGCCCAGATCATCAACATACTCGCTGTAGGAATCGAGCCAGCTCACCGCGGGATAGTGGCGCGCGTTGGCGAGCTGCCGGTCGAGCACCCAGAGGGCGCGGACGAATCGCTTGGTGTGCTGGGTGACAGGCTCCGAGAAGTCGCCCCCCGGGGGCGACACCGAACCGATGACCGATATCGAGCCCTCGCTGCCCCCGAGATTGACCACCATCCCCGCCCGCTCATAGAACTCCGCGAGCCTCGTGGGAAGATACGAGGGGAAACCCTCGTCCGCGGGCAGCTCCTCCAGGCGCCCGGAGAGCTCCCGGAGCGCTTCCGCCCAGCGCGATGTGGAATCCGCCATCACGGCGACATGGTATCCCATATCGCGGTAGTACTCGGCGAGGGCGATGCCTGTATAAATGGATGCCTCGCGCGCGGCGACCGGCATGTTTGAAGTATTTGCGATCATAATCGTCCGCTCCATCAACGGCTTACCCGTGCGGGGGTCAACCAGCTTGGGAAATTCGGTGAGCACATCGGTCATTTCATTGCCCCGCTCGCCGCACCCGATGAATACGATTACGTGGGCATCGCACCACCTGGCGAGGGCATGCTGGATGATCGTCTTTCCGGTGCCGAACCCTCCGGGAACCGCCACCGCACCCCCCTTGGCAATGGGGAAGAGGGTATCGATGACGCGTTGCCCGGTGACGAGCAAGAGTGCGGGCGGGAGCTTTTTTCTGTAGGGGCGCCTCTTACGGACGGGCCACCGCTGGCAGAGCGTGAGCGGGCGCTCGCCCGCATCGGTGTGGATAATGGCGATGGTGTCATCCAGGCGGTACTCGCCCTCCGGCGCGATCATGCCGAGCGTGCCCGAGAGGTCCGGCGGCACCATCACCATGTGCTCAATTATCTGAGTTTCCTTGAGTGAGGCGATGACCTGACCCGCCTCGACCCGATCGCCGGACTTTGAGCGCGGCTTCACCCGCCACCGCTTCTCCCTGTCCAGCGCCGGCAGGTGAATGCCACGCTGGATGTACTGATTTGATCGGTCACGGATGACCTGCAGCGGACGCTGGATGCCGTCGTAAATCGTGCCGAGCAGCCCCGGCCCCAGCTCAACCGAAAGCGGCATCCCGGAGCCGTACACGTGCTCGCCTGGCCTGATACCGGTGGTATCCTCATAGACCTGGATGGAAACCTTCTCCCCCTCCAGGCGCACGATCTCTCCGACGAGGCGGTCATCCCCGACCTCGACCAGCTCGAGCATCTGGGCGTCGGTGGCCCCGATTGCCTGCACCAGCGGGCCCACCACCCGGCTCACCCGACCGATGATTCTGTTGCCTGTGTCACTCATTGGTGTATCCAATTTATGTAGGGGCTCGATTCATCGAGCCCGAAAGATAATCTTCCACGACCGGGCGTGATAAATCACGCCCCTACACAGGGAGGAGGCGATCTCATCCGAAAATTTCCTTCGCGATGAGCAGTCTGAGATCCCTGTGCATGCGCCTGATCCTGCCCTCCAGCGTGTTGTGTATCTCAATCTTGCCCGTGCGAGACCTGACGACGACCCCCGTCTCCCGGATCGTATCCTCCGAGAGGCTGAGGGAAACCCCCGCGGCTCCTCGCTGCGCAAGTTCATCGGCGAGCTGGCGCATGAAGGCCTTCGTGAGCGTTCCCCTGTCCTCCTGTGCGACCAGGAGCTCGACCTCTTTTTCTCCGATGTGTGTCACGCCGTCAATGATCAGGCGTTTCAGGATATCGGAGTAGCCCGGCTCGCTGCGCAGCTTCGCGATTCGCGCGCTCACCTGCCGTACGACCTCGGTGATGGGCGTTTCCCTCCCCAGGAGCTCGAGCTTTCTGGATTCGAGCTGCGCCTTTGATATGACCCGCTTCACATCGCGCGCGGCATCTCGATCCGCCTGCCCGAGGATTTCACCCTCGGCGCGGGCGGCCTCCTGCCGCGCCCCGCTGAGCCGCGCGGAGACCTTTTCCTCCGCCCTGCGGAGGATCTCCGCGGCCTGATTACGGGAATCTTCAGCGATCTTCTGGCAGAGTTCCTGGGTGCCTTTGTCTTCCATTATATCTTTACCCCCACCGCAGATTTGATGATGTCACGGATTGACTTCCGCTCGTCCATCGGCCCCGTGCGGTCGGGTATCTGGATGATCAGCGGGAAATTGAGCGGGTAGTACTGCTTCAGGTCAGCCTTCACCTCGGCGGCGAGACGTTCGGTGATCACGATGATGTTCACCCCCTCGGTGGCGGTTGCCACCTTAAGCGCCTCACGCGCTTCGTACGGACCGCGCGCGGCACGGCCTTCGATACCTGCGAGGCGGAACCCGATTACTGTCTCTTCGTCCCCGATGACAAAGTAGGACATCTCGCCCCTCCACTTCTAAATACGACCATTGTCGAAGAGTGACATATAAAAACCACAGATGAACACGGATGAACACAGATTCATATGGACTGCATATGTTATCTCTTTGTTTGTACCATTATCATCCGTGTTAATCTGTCCCGCCACGGCGGGATCCGTGGTATAAGTTAATGCGCGTATTTATTTGAAGTTAGATGCGCATCAGGATGAATATGGCGATGATCAAACCGTAGATCGCGATACCTTCCGCCAGCCCCACGAAGATGATTGCCCGCCCGAAGAGCTCCGGTTTCTCTCCGATTGCCCCGAGGGCTGCCGCCCCGACGTACGCCACGGCCAGCCCCGCTGCAACAGATCCCACGCCGACGGCGATTGCGGCTGCGAGAAACCCCCACCGCACCACCGAGGGGTCAACATTTTTGGCGATCGCGCCTCCAGCCTGGGCGTAGACCGTGTACACACCCCCTGCAAGGATGACCACCACCACGATGGTTGACATGATGAGGAGAGAGACTCGTATGAATTCGCGCAGCCTCCTCTCGACCATGGTGCTCATTGGCTTCCTCCTTTCATAACTGGTTGATAGTTGAGGGTTGAGGGTTGAGGGTTGAAGGTTGAGGGAAAAACCGACCATGCACTATGGTACCCTCAACACTCAACCCTCAACCAATTTTCACCGGCTCGTACCGGGTGCCCTCTTCGCTGAAAAATTTGCCAAAAAATTCATAGTATTCAAGCCTGATCGCCTGAATAGTGACGATGATGCCCTCCAGGAGAATGATGAGGAGATTTCCCACGACGATCAGGAGCAGGGAAACGATGGTTCCGCCGGGGATATTTCTGACCGCATCGGCCAGGGTAAAGACTGCCATAAAGAGCATGGCGTGCGCCAGCGCAAAAGCGGCCACTCGTATGAAGGAGAGCGTGTTGGCGAGGAAGCTGAGGACGATCTCCACAACCTCGATGACCGTCTCCGTGAGATAGATCATGACCCCCTCCGGGAAGAGCGTTGCGCTTGTGCCCAGCAGGCGCTGCACGGGCGCCTTCATGAAGAGCAGGAGCACCGGCACCCCCACGAGCAGCATCACCAGGGACCGACTGATCCCCGCACCCCCGAGCACGAGCAGGTTGATGACCAGCCCGACTCCTCCCCAGTAGATGACGCCCGCGAGCAGTCCCGCCTTGTCAAAGATCCCCTTGATCCAGTCGCGGGTCCTGAGCGCGTCGATGATGTTGATGAGCACCCCCAGGCTCACGACCGCGATGCCGAAGTAGATCGCCGTTTTGATAAAGAAGAATATGTTGTTCATGGGGCGCATCCAGAGCGCCGGGAACCAGCGTTCCACGCCGAAGAAACTGCCATAGAGAAGACCAAAGACCGTTGATGAGAATCCGCAGGAGAGGACCAGTGCCCCGATCCTCCTCACCTGCTCCTTATGTCGGCGGCCGAGCAGAAACGCACCGAGCAGTGCGAGGACCAGCCCGTCTCCGATATCACCGAACATCACGCCGAACATGATCAGGAACGTGATCGCGACAAATATCGTGGGATCAGTCGCATGGTACGCGGGGGTGCCGTAGGCAGCGGTGAGAAGCTCGAACGGGCGAACAAACAAAGGGTTCTTGAGGAGCACGGGTACCTTCACCCTCCCCCCCCTCACGGCGGAGATCTCGTCCGGGCGGCGGGCCTCGAGGTAGCAGTGGCCGGCGGTGACCGTGTGGAGCGCGCGGGACAGCTCGGGAACGTCTTTCTCCGGCACCCAGCCGGAGATCAGGCAGGCGCTCCCCGTCTTCCGGAAGTAGCCCCTCGCCCGCGTGAGGAGCTTTGTGCAGTTGACCCGTCCGCTCATCTCCCGGAGGGGCTGGCGATAGCGGCGCCGCGCGGCAGCGATCTCCTCGTCCAGGGCACTCAGCTCGCGCCGGAGCGTATCTGTTTTCTGAGCCAGTGTCCTCTGCGCATCCCCTGATATCTCCGATAGTTCGGAGGGCGGTATCACCTTCTCGAACGACGCCTCCCGGAGCGCTCGGTCGAGGGCTGCCGTATTCCTTTTGAGCGTGAGTGCCACAAACGTGACCATATCCCCCTCCACGCTGAATGGCATGAGGACGAGGGGGATCCCTTCCATCGCTCGCTCGATCAGCGGCAGATTGCGGCGCGGTACCTTCCCGGTGACTGCTTCGAGGAAAGAGTAGCGTGCCCCCGGATCGATCCTCCCGAGCGGGGCAAATACTTTGAGTTCCTCAGATATCTTGAGCAGCTTCTCAAGTTCCTGGGCCTTCGAATCCCGCCCCGCGATCAGACCGCTCACCGCCGCCTCTATCTCCGCGACTTCTGTTTCAGCCTTGTCGAGGTCGGCGAGGGTCATGTACTGCGCGGCCGAGGAAATCGTCTTCGGGAGATCCCTGATGCCTGTTCCTGCCGCGAGTTCCCTGAGTTTCTTCTCGAGTTTTCCTGCGCGCTCGAGGGCCTCCGATGCCTGGACCGCGCTCAGGTCCTGAGCCCAGTCCTCGATCTCGCTGAAGTCAGCGAGGTGCATGACCCCGTCCTCGGCGATTGTCTCGGTGACGGCATCCACGTCCTCTTTGAGCACGAGCAGGTTCACCTGCTGCATCTTCTCTGGCGTGAACACAGTACCTCCGGAATTGTAAATTTCAAATTGTAAATTTTAAATTGCAAATTTAGCTGCTTTTCCATAGTCAAGCAATCGAGCTGATAGTTCTTGCGCTTTATCTTCCATAAAATTCAAATTTGAAATTTACAATTTGAAATTTCCAATTTTAAATTCCCACGGAGCGCGTTATGCGCTCCGTGGGAAGCCCCAGGCTTTTCCCCGCGAGGATCCTTCTCACTGCGCGAGCCTCCGCCCTCATGAGGGCGAAGTAGGCGATCACCGTGCCGATGGTGAACGGATACATTCCGAGCGCCCGGCGCGCCTCGCGTTCGAGGGTTTCTTCGAGGAGCGCCTGGATGAGCCGCAGCTGATCAATCGTTCCCCTCTCCCCGGCCATTGACCTGGGGAGAGGCAGCGGCATCGTCCGGAGGGTGGTGATGAGCGCGCCGGCGTCCCTCGAGGAGTAGGCATCTACCAAAAGCTGCTCGCTGAAGTGCAATCCGCCGGGCAGCAACACGCCGCGCGCATCACCCGCCGTGAGACTGGAGTACCGTTTCAATCTGAGGAGTATCTCGATGTTGCAGATATCAATCTCAAGACCCATGATCCTGGCCGCCACCAAACTATCCAGCCTGCCGAGCGCGTCAACGGTTTCCCAGAGTCTCTGGTAGTAGTCGGCTTCGAGCGCCACCTCGAGGGGGAAAAGCTGTCCTGAGTGGCGATAGCGCTCATAGCCGTTCATGAGCGCATTTTTATACGGAGTGGCATCGAGAAGGAGAATGATCTCCTCGATGCTTGCTGCCTTCAGAATGTCGTCCGCGGGGATATCCCAGCATATCTTCTCGTCGATGATACTGTCCCGTTCCTCCCACTCCCTTTCTCTCCAGAGCCTCAGCAGCCCCTGCACCTTTCCCACGTCGTACAGTTCCATGAGCGAAAAGATGAGGTCTGCCACGGTGCCCCGCGCGTGCCTGAGGACGCTCCTGTATCGCCCGATCTCTATTCTCAGGAGAGCCTTTTCAATAAGTTGCAGGGGAGCGCCTGATTCGATACGCGTGGAGAGTTCCCGGTAGTCGGTGCCTCTCAGGAGCGACGCAACTTCGCTCATATCCGCCGCACCGGTGAGCGCACTCATCTCGCGCCTGTCGAGGCACCTGCTCAGCCTGGCCCGGAGGAGGGCATTCAAATAGACATATTTCTTCAGCGATTTCATCGCAGGAGAAACTCCAGCGCCCTGTGCACGGCCGCGGCGACCCGCGCCGACCGCTCACCGGCATCCCGCTTCACGCGCGCGTCAGTGTCAGCGAGGATTTTTGACCTCGACTCCTCGCTCTCGGTGCGGGCCTGGGCCCGCCTGGATTTCGCCGCTTTGTTCGCGTCCGCGATCGCGCGCTCCACAATTTCTCTCGCACGCCCCTCGGCGTCCACGAGCATTTTCTCCGCGTTCGATCTCGCCTCGGCAATCAGCTTTTTCCCCTCAGCCTCGGCGCGCAAGACCTGGTCGATGGCTTCTCTCATGGCCATGGATGCACGCTCCTCTCCCGCCGCACATGGCATGGATTGACGTAAAGATGGGCCTGATGAAGTGTGCACAGAATTATAGCGCAGGGACGCGGCAAAGTTAATGTAAAAGAATCCCGGAGTTTACCCGTTTTCCATAGAAGCGGCTTCAACGTTTCACCACAGAGGGCACAGAGGAGCACGGAGGCCACGGAGAAGTTCAAGAGTTTAACCGCGGATTGCGCAAAATTAATTTTCTCCACAGATGAATACAGATAGACACAGATACACACGGATTATTTCTTGTTCTAGAAACCAGAAACTAGAAACTGTCGTTGCTGCTTTAAAGATCTCCGTGGTGAAAACGTGAGGGCTACTTCCGCCGGGCGGATCCCTCGTGGAGGATGAAATCAACCTCGCGCTTGACCATGTCCACGCGTGCGACCTGGACGGTCACAATGTCTCCCACCCGGAACCTGCGCTTCGTCCGCTGGCCGATCAGGCTCGCCCTGTTCCTGGCGACCCGGTAGAAATCATCCGTGAGGCTGGAGACGTGCACGAGTCCCTGGAGGAGGTAGTCGTTGAGGTACACCGATAAGCCGAAATCCCGTATCTCGGTGATGACGCCCGTCAGGAGGTCGATGGTGCCCGCGTCGAGGTGGGATTTGATATACTGCAATTTCCTGAGCTTCAGGCACTCGCGCTCCGCCGCCTCTGCGGTCTCCTCGGCCTCGGAGCAGTGCGCCGCGAGTTCGTCGAGACCGGGCGGCGCGGTGACCTTCTTCCCGGGGCGCGCCTGCCTCAAGAACCGGTGCGTGATGAGGTCCGGGTACCGCCGGATCGGTGAGGTGAAGTGGAGATAATTGCGGCAGCCCAGGCCGTAGTGGCCGGTATTGCGGGTTGAGTACACCGCGAGCTTCAAGGAGCGCAGGAACGCGAGGTGGAGGGCGTAGGATTCGGGTTTGCCCTTCAGCTGGTTGAGGAAGGCCTGTAGCGCCCGCTTGTCGTGTATGTCGCGTATGGAGTAGCCGAACGGCTTGATGAGCTCGAGGTACTCCTCCAGGTCTTCGTCGTCGGGCGGGTCATGCACGCGCCAGAGTGCCGGAACGCCGCGGGAGGCAAGGTAGCCCCCGACCGCCTCGTTGGCGGCGAGCATGAACTCCTCGATCATGATGTGTGAGTTGTCAAACTCCTCGCACCGCACGCCGGTGACGTACCCCTCCCCGTCGTATTCGATCAGCTCCTCGGGCATGTCGAGGTCGACCGCGCCGCGCGTGAACCGGTTCTTCCTCAAGGTGAGCGCGAGCTGTTCCATCTCCTTGAGCACGGGCAGGAGTGCGCGCTCCGTTTCTCCCTCAGGGGCGGCCTCGCCGCGCAGAAGGGAACCCACCCTCGAATAGGTAAAGCGTTTGCGGGAGCGGATGACCGTTTCAGGGAAGCGGCAGTCGAGCACGCGGCCGTGCGGCGAGAAGGTGATGAATACACTCCAGGTGAGCCGGTCTTCGTTTTCCTTCAGGCTGCACACGCCATTGGAGAGCGTTTCGGGGAGCATGGGGAGCACCCGTGAGGGGAAATAGACGCTCGTCGAGCGCGCGCGCGCCTCCTCATCGAGGATGCTGCCCTGAGTGACGTAGTGAGCAACATCCGCGATGTGGACGCCGAGGATCCAGTTGCTCCCGCTGCGCGTGAGCGACACCGCGTCGTCGAAGTCCCGCGCGTCCACGGGATCGATGGTGAACGTCGTTGCGCCGCGCAGATCCTCGCGCCCCCTGAGCGAATGGCCGACCGTTTCCTGGCTGACGCGCCGCGCCTCCCGGAGGAGGGCGTGTGAAAAGTCTGTCCTGAGCCCGTGCTGGTGTATGATGGAGAGGAGATCGGTTGTCGGGTCGCCGGCGTCTCCCAGCACCGAGGTGATGACCCCCTCCGGGCTCACGTGCTTGCTCGCCCACTCGGTCATTCTCACGACGACCTTTTGCCCCACCCGCGCCCCTCCCGTGTCGCATGGGGCGATGTAGACATCGTGCTGAATCCGCGGATTGTCGGGCACGACGTAAAGGAATCTGCTGGATTTGTTGAGGGTGCCCACGATCGTTTCATTCGCGCGCTCGATGATTTTAATGACCTTCCCCTCTCGTCGGGGCCCCCTCCCTCTCCCCCGCCGGAGCTCTGTTCCTATGAGCCTCACCACAACCGTGTCTCCGTGCATCGCGTGGGACATATTCTCGCTGTGAATATACACATCTTCCGCGCCCCGCCCCGAGGGGGTCACGAAACCGAACCCCTTGGTAGTCACCTCCAGCTTCCCGGTGATGAGGCCGAGCTCCCGCGGAAGGGCGTAACGGTTTCCCTTGACGCGTACCAGTTCGCCCTCACGCTCCATGGCATTGAGGAGGTGCCTCACTTCCTCAGACTGCGGCCCCGTTATCCCAAAGCGGCGGTAGAGCTCGGAACGCCTCATCGGTTGGTACCGCGGTGAAGAAATAAATTTGAGGAGGGATTCCCTGGAGAGAGCCTTTTCGATGCGCATGGTGCTATAGTATATCAACCAGTGGGGAATGCAAGAAAGGAAAGACCCGGAGGAGCGTCACCCGCTCCTCCGGGTTCTTTCGCGGTGCGGCCTGGCCAGTGCTATTTGACTTTGTATTCCTTGATGATCTTCACATTGCCAAGACCATCCCTGATCTCGAATACAGGATTGTACTGGTCCCCATCCGGGTAGCCCTTGAAGCGCGCCTCGAACTTCTTCCCCTTGATGTCGATCAGGTAGCTTTTGCCCGCGACGCAATCCTCGTGCATCATTTTGGAATTCATGAACGCCCCCGCTAGATGCGTTGTGGATGTGAGATGATAAAACCAACGACACGTCGGTAAACGTACCGGGCAGAATATTACATAATGATGCTTGTATGTCAATATAAAATTATTCTTTTTTATTTTCTCATCAGTCAAAATCCCAGCGGGGAAACAAATGCGGCCGTGATGCGGGCGACAGCGGGGATCCGGCATGAAAGATAATGGGTTCCCGATGCGTGGGAGCCCATCGCCTCATTGCGAAACAATGAAACGATGCTGTGGTGCTGTCAGTTCATCTTATGGTGTGCACGAGGAGCACGGCTTCTTCCCGGCGGCGATCGCCTCGTCGCGGGTCTTGTATTTGACGAGGTTGGCGGCGGATATTTTCTTTGCCCATTCACAGCTCGCACGGTGGAACGCTTTCCCCTGGGCGCTCGCCCAGAATTCTCCTGCGGCAGCGGCCGGTGCCGTGCTCTTTGCTTCTCCCGCTCCCGCGGCAGCCAGGTCGGGTTTGCACGTTTTGCAGGGTATATACCCGGCTTTCACGGCCTCTTCGTACGTGTTGAAGTAGACTCGCTTGCCCGGCGACATCTTTGCTCCCCACTGGCAGCTCGCGCGATGAACCTTCTTGCTCCCTTTATTGCCGATAAAAGGTGCGGTTGATGGGGCTTCAGCCTGCGTGGTGGCCGGTGCTTCGGCGGGAGCCGATACCTGGGGGGCTGCCTTCTCAGCCTTGGCGCCAGCCGCTTCGGGCTGCGCTGCTGTTCCTCCCTCCGGCGCAAGCGGTTTCTGCTCGAGCTGCGCCGCTTCTTTTGGTGGTGCAGGCGGCTGATCCTGTGCCTGAACGCCGCCCCGCCAGAACAAGAGAATCGCCGCAGCGACAAAGAAGAGAAGCAACTTTTGCATACATCCTCCCTTTGCATGAAGCACGCGCATCACCGGCACCACATGGCTCGCATCCCGCATCACGAGACGCGGGCGCGAGCGACGGGCCACGGTTCAGGCGCCGCGCCTTTTTTTCTTGCGCATTGCACAGACGGGTGGTTCAAAGATGACCCTCGTGTGCGCGGGGACAGATGTGGTGAGCCAGACATTTCCGCCGATCACCGCCCCTCTCCCGATGACCGTCTTCCCGCCGAGGATGGTGGCGCCGGAGTATATGGTGACGCCATCCTCGATGGTCGGATGGCGCTTCTTCCAGCGATACCGCTCCGCGTGGTGCGGCACACTGAGCGCGCCGAGTGTCACCCCCTGGTAGATGCGCACCTTCTTGCCGATTGTCGTAGTCTCCCCGATGACCACTCCTGTCCCGTGGTCGATCATAAAGTACTCGCCGATGGTTGCCCCCGGGTGTATGTCGATGCCGGTGCGCGAGTGGGCGTACTCCGTCATGATCCGCGGGAGGAGCGGAACCCTCTTGGTCCAGAGCACGTGGGCGATTCGGTAGACGGTGATCGCCGTGAGGCCCGGATAGGCGAGGATGATCTCATCGAGACTCTTCGCCGCGGGGTCTCCGGTGTAGGCCGCGCTCACGTCAGAGTAGAGTATCTTCCTGAGCGCGGGGAGCTCCTTGAGGAGCGCACTGGAGATCTCACGGGCCTTGCGCAGGCAGCTCTTCTCATCGAGAGTGCACTCCACGCTGTCCGGCCGGCAGCGGCTCTCGTTTTTGCAGAAGTACCGAAAACACTTGTTGATCTGATCGACGAGCTGCTGATACACCGCTGCGCACTTTGCCCCGAGGTGGTATTTGATGTTCGTTGCGTTGAGGTCGCTCGTGTCAAAAAACCCCGGGAAGATTATTGAGATGAGGCTCTCGAGGGTTTCGATGATCTCCCCCTGCGCGGGGAGCGAGGGGCCCTTGATGTGGTTGATGCCGCCGTGGCGATTGTAAGACTGGATGATCCGGTCAACGGTTCGATCCAGCATCTCGCGGAGCTTTTTCCCTCTCATCATTGGAAACCTCCCCCCTCAAAACTGCCCCAAAGTATAGCATGACGGGCTTACGTTGACTATGGCTTATTGGGTGGTATTATAGTAGTCACTGTTCGGGACGGACGGATGAGAGTCACGATTAGATCAATAATGCTCGCGCTCATGATACTGGTGGGGCCGGCCCTCTGCGAGCGCCTGCGTGAAGGCGATGGGGAGGTCGCGCGGTGGTTCGGTGTTTCGGCGACTGATATGGCGGCGGCACACAGGTTCGCGGGCAGGCCGCTCAGGGTCAAGGCGAGATTCGTGAGGGAACCCACTGACGGGGAGGGCGTGGCCGCGCAGCAGGGGATGACCTCGGGGCGCGCGCGCAGCTTCCTCGTCGTCGCTGAGGGTGGGGAGATATGGTGCGAGATGAGCGCTCAGGCAACGTGCGGCGCGGTCGCCAACGAGATGAAGCGCGGCACGCCTGTGGTGATCCACGGCACGCTGGACGCACGGCGGAATGTGTTCCTCGCTGATACGATTGTCCAGGGCTGGGGGCGCGATCAGATGGAGGATGGTTCATAGCCGATGCGACCGCACCCGCTATTTCCGATCTTCATCGACCTGAGCCGGCGTCGCTGCCTGGTCGTGGGGGGAGGGAGCGTCGCCGAACGCAAGGCGAGGAGACTTGTCGCCGCCGGGGCGAGGGTGACGGTGGTGGCAAAGGTCGCGCGTGCCGGGATTCAGCGCCTCGCGCGCAGAAAAAAAATCAGGCTGATCACACGGGGTTTCTCGCACGCCGACCTGCGCGGAGTTTTCCTCGCGGTGTGCGCGACGGATGACGCTGTGGTGAACGAGCGAATAGCCGCGGCTGCAGCGCGGAGGAATGTCCTCACGAATGTCGCGGATATGCCGGCGATCTGCGATTTTTTCCTTCCCGCAGTAGTGCGCCGCGGACAGTTGCAGATCGCCGTATCGACCGGAGGGAGCAGCCCCGCGACGGCCAGCCGGATTGCGCGTGAGCTCGAGGGTCGGTACGGGCGCGAGTACGCTGACCTTGTGAGCATGATGCGCTCATTGAGGGCGCGGGTCATCGGTCGTGTCCCGGCAGGGAATCGGCCTGCGGTCTTTGCGGCCATGTCGCGCCCTTCGATCGTGAGGCTTCTCCGCGGCGGGAGGAGAGCCGCCGCCCGACGCGCCATGGAACGCGTGATTGGAGAAGCGACTCGTGGAGGCCGCAGGAGCACATGAAAGTAGACTCTATTGGGATTTGGGATTTGGGATTTGGGATTTCTTTTCAGGGGGGCAGGCATAGCACATGAACGTAGACTCTATTGGGATTTGGGATTTGGGATTTGGGATTTCTCTTCGAGGGGGTGCATCGTGGTGATACAGCGGATGGGCAGGGTCTTCCTCGTCGGCGCCGGTCCTGGCGATCCCGCCCTGATCACCGAGAAGGGGAAGAGCCTCCTCTCCCTCGCGGATCTGATCCTCTACGACCAGCTTGCGAATCCCTCCCTCCTGCGCTTCGCGAGGGAAGACGCTGAAAAAATCTGCGTGGGCAAGTCGGGCGGCAGGCGCAGCATCAGCCAGTTGGCGATCAACAGGCTCCTCGCGCGGGAGGCCCGTCGAGGGAAGCTGGTGGTGCGGCTCAAGGGCGGTGACCCGATTCTCTTCGGGAGGGGCGCAGAAGAGACCCTTCACCTCGCCCGTGAGCAGATCCCCTTTGAAATCATACCAGGTGTCTCCGCGGCGCTCGCGGTCCCCGTGTGCGCCGGCATCCCGCTCACGATGCGAGGTGTGAGCTCGTCCGTGACCATCCTGACCGGGAGGGAGGCGGACGGTGGCAGGGGGAGGGGAGTGGACTGGGATCGTCTGCTGAGGGCTGACTCGACATTCGTCGTGCTCATGGGCGTAAAGAATCTCGAAGAGATTGTGAAACGCTTTCTCGACGCCGGCAAGAGCCCGCGGCTCCCCGCCGCCCTGATAGAAAGGGGGACCACGCCGCTCCAGAGAACGGTGGTCGGACCTCTGGGCCGGATTGCGGCGATAGGCCGCGCGAGGCGCATTGCGTCTCCGGCGATTCTCGTTGTGGGTGAGACAGTCGCCCTGCGCAGGCGGTTGCGGCGCGCCGCGGCGTTTCCCCTGCGGGGTCTCAGGGTGCTCGTGACGCGCCCCGCGAGGCAGGCGGAACGCATCGTCCGTCTCCTTGAGCGGAATGGCGCGGTGCCGCTGGTCTATCCGCTGATACGGATACGGCCGGCTCGCAGCTTCCGCGCCCTCGACCGCGCGATCGCCGCGCTCCCGCGCTATGACTGGGTTGTCTTCACCAGTGCGAACGGCGTGCAGGCGTTCATGGGCAGGCTCAGTTCCCTCGGCTACGACTCGCGAGCCCTCGCGCGCGCCCGAATTTGCGCCGTGGGACCCGCGACGGGGGCGGAGCTCGGGGACTGGGGTGTGCGGGCGGACTGCCTGCCGAAGGAGTTCACCACGGAAGGAATCGTGGACGCCCTCACCTCACAGAGGGAGATCGAGGGGCGGTCGTTTCTCCTGCCCCGGAGTCAGCTCGCGGGCGAGGCGCTTCCTGCGGCGATCCGGAGGTTGGGGGGGTGCTGTGTCGAAGTCGTCGCCTACAGGACGCTGCCACTGGAAGGCAATGCCCGCGCGATCATGCATTTGATAAAGGAGGAGCGCGTTGATGTGGTGATTCTGACCAGCGCATCGGCGGTGGGGGCGTATGCGAAGATGCTTAAGAGATGCGCTGTTAAAAAACTACGTGAGCCGATCATCGCCGTCATAGGGCCCGTGACGGGGCGGGCGGCCGTGGAACATGGGCTGAAGGTTGCGGTTGCGGCACGCACGCACACCGATGAGGGGTGTGTCAGGGCACTCGTGAATTTCTGGAAGAGGAAGGGGAAAGCACACACAGCGCACCGCCGTGCGTCGCCGTAGGACTCTCGCCACACATGCGACCTGCTGAACTTCTATGCCACGCCCCGCACTCGGCTATTTCGAGGAGATGTTCATCTCCGGGGGATAAACCTGCTTCAGCTCCTCGTGCGGTACTGGCCCATGGTTTATAAAGACAGGTACTGGCCAAAAAGGCTTATAATCGAGATGAGGCCCCCCCGCGAAATACGGCCGATAGCCGTAGCTGCGGCAGCCGGCAACCGACATCCACGCGGCGGTCAGCATGATGATAATAAGTAGAAGTCTCTTTGCCATTGCGCCCCCCTTTATTCCAAATGGCTGCATGATGATCTGTCAATAATATACGGGATACATCCATCGCGTGTCAATATTTTTTGTGGAAGAAATATGCGGCTGCGGTTGGTGAAAGGTAAAGAAATCCTGACGCGGCATCATTGAGGGAGGTAAGCCATGGCGTATCCAATTCAGAGGCTGAGGCGATTGCGGATGAAGGAGGGGCTTCGCCGCCTTGTGAGGGAAACAAGCGTATCACCTGAATCCCTGGTCATGCCCCTCTTTGTGCGGCCCGGGAGAGGCGTGCGAAAACCAATTCCTTCCATGCCCGCGCAGTTCCAGCTCTCTCCGGACCAGGCGGTCGAGAGGTGCCGGAGGATCGCGGAACTTCGCCTGGGTGGTGTTATCCTCTTCGGCATACCGGACAAGAAGGACGCCCGCGCGAGCCGGGCATACGCCGAGGGTGGGATTATTCCCGAGACCATCCGCGCGATCAAGAAGGAGATTCCGGAGCTGGTCGTCATCACCGACGTGTGCCTCTGTGAGTATATGGATCACGGCCACTGCGGGGTGGTGAAAAACAGTCCACAGTCCATAGTCCATAGTCCGCAGAAAAGACAAAGCGACCATGGACTATCGACCATGGACCATGGACTCGTAGTCGACAACGATGCCACGCTGGAGCTCCTCGCGGAGATGGCACTGGCGCACGCGCGCGCAGGAGCGGACATGGTGGCGCCCAGCGATATGATGGATGGCCGCGTGGGCGCGATCCGGAGCGGCCTCGATCGCAATGGATTCCAGGACCTGCCGATCATGTCATATGCCGCAAAGTATGCCTCCGCATTCTACGGGCCGTTCCGCGACGCGGCGGAGTCGGCGCCCCTGTTCGGCGACAGGCGCTCCTATCAGATGGACCCCGCGAATGCGGTGGAGGCGCTGCGTGAGGTCGCCTGCGATATTGAGGAGGGTGCCGACATTGTCATGGTCAAGCCGGCGCTCGCGTACGGTGATGTCATCCGGAGGGTGAAGGAGGCGTTTCGCGTGCCGGTGGCGACGTACAACGTGAGCGGTGAGTATGCGATGGTAAAGGCGGCTGCGGAAAAGGGGTGGCTCGACGAACGGATGGTCGTCATGGAAATCCTCACCGGCCTGACGCGCGCCGGCGCAGACATCATTTTGACCTACTGGGCCGAGGACGTCGCGCAGTGGATTGGTGAGACGTGAGATGTGAAACGGCTCGCGAGAGACGGGTCACAAAGCCCTGTCGATCTGGTAGGATTTGATTTTCCTGTCGAGGCGGTTGCGGGATATCCCGAGCAATTTTGCCGCCATGCTCTTATTCCAGTGCGTGCGCTCGAGAATCTGGGCGATGCGGTCCCGCTCCGCGTCTTCGAGCGTGATCCCTCCCTTTTTCTCAGGGGCGTACGTTTTTATTTCCGCCGGGAGATGCTCGGGCAGTAGTACGTCGCCGCTGCCGAGGACAATCGCGCGCTCGATGGTATTTTTGAGCTCGCGGACATTCCCGGGCCAGGCATAGGCCATGAGGAGCTCCATGGCCCGGGGGCTCACCTGTTTGATTTTTCTGCCGACCTGTTTCGCCTGTTCGTCGAGGAAATGCGCCACCATCCGGGGTATGTCTTCTCGTATCTCCCGCAGCGGCGGGGCGTCTATTTCAATTACCTTGAGACGGTAGTAGAGATCTTCACGGAAGCGTCCCCGCGTGATGGCGCTCTCGAGATCCTCATTCGTCGCGGCAATGATGCGCACGTCAACCCTGACCGTCTCTGATCCCCCCAACCGCTCGAACTCCCTGCTCTCCAGAACGCGCAGCAGCTTCATCTGGGCCTCGGGGGATATGCTCCCGACTTCGTCAAGGAATACGGTGCCATTGTCCGCCTGTTCGAAGCGGCCGATCCGCCGTTTAGAAGCGCCGGTGAAGGCTCCCTGCTCATGCCCGAAGAGCTCACTCTCGATGAGCGTTTCGCTGTAGAGAGTGCAGTTGACGCAGGTGAATGGTTTGCCACGCCGGGGTGAGTTGTAGTGGATGGTCCTGGCGATGAGTTCCTTCCCCGTCCCGCTCTCGCCGCGGATGAGAATGGTGGAATCGGTGGGGGTGACCTTCCGTAGTATCCCCATGAGCTGTTTCATCGCGGGGCTGGTGCCGATGATGTGGTGTTCCAGACGGAGCTGCTCGATGATCTGAGCGTTGTCCCGCTCGAGTTCCGTGTGCAGGCGCGCGTTCTCGATCGCGAGCGCGGCGTGGTTGGAGAGGGCGGTGAGGAGGGCGATATCCATGGCGTCAAAGTGCTCGTTGTCTTTTTTGTTGATGGCCTCTACTGCACCGATGAGCCTGCCGCGGCTCGTGATGGGCACGCAGAGAATCGAGCGGGTGGAGAAGCCGAGTTCCTTGGAAATATCCTGTGACCAGTGCGAGTCTGAGGAGACGTCGTGGGCGATGTACGGTTTTTTGTTTTTGATCACCCAACCCACGATTCCCTTGTCCGCGTCCAGGGTGAAACGCATGACCTCCTGTGCCTTCTCCCCCGCGCTCGCCTTGAAGAAGAGGCGGTCGCCCTTCTGGTCAATGAGGATCAGAGAGCTCGCCTCGGTGTGGAGGAGCCTGTTGGTGAGCTCCATGAGGGATTCCAGCACCGCGTGAGCTTCGAGCGTTGAGTTGAGCAGGGAGCTCGCGCGGAGGAGGTCCGCGAGGTGCTCCTTGCCGAGGAGGTTGATGTGCGCGCGCTCCCGGTGAGGTACCATAGCGAAGAGACTATAGCACAGCGAGTGTCAAACATCAATTCAGGATGCAGGCCCGGGATGGCGGACAATGTAGGGGTCGGATTCATCCGACCCGCGTGGCGGGCTTGATGAATCAAGCCCCTACAGGGAGAAATACTTCTGATTGCATTTCACCTGTCAGGTGAACGTTTCGATCTGTTATCCGGCATTTCGGGTCGTGCCCCCAATGGCAGATGCATAGGTTCCGTAATGATATCAATAGCTCACTGCCTCAATCTTTAAGCTTTTCACCTTACACTTGTCACTCTTCACTCTTCACTCTCCACTGCTGTATAGTGTAGCAGGTGGCTGCCTGAATGGATCACTATGGAGCATGCGGAGATAGCTTTTAAAATCTGGACCTTTATGGTGGCATCGGGAATGTAACGCAATATACTGCCGCGCAGTATGATGTAAGATTCGCAGTTTTGACGCTTATTTTTACGCATATGGCATTTGAGTTGCTTGGTTTTTAGTGTGGGTGGAGCGATGACAGATGAATGTGAGTAGGCTCTTCAGGCATGTATGGCATATGAAGGGCGGGTGATCCGGATGACGCGGGAAGGGCGCGAGAGGAAGAGTTTTCCGAAGGAGGAAATTTTTTCGGCGTTGGACAGTCTCCTGGAGGCGGGCCCCTTGAATTTGTACGGCATCACGCTGGAGATGCCGGTTGCATTCCGCATTACCCATGAGAGAGCGCGGGAGCTGTTCAGGGAGTGGGCTGAAACAGTGATGCGGCGCTACCGAAAGGTAGTGGATTCCAACGGGAATGTCCTCTTCAAGTTGAAGGGCAACATGGATGGTGGTGAGGGAAGGGAATTGTCTGGGATTGGCGCAATGACAGATGCGAGGGCAGGGGCGGGCAGCAGTATAATGGGACAGTTATAGGGGGTAGCCGCAGATTTACGCGGATGAACGCTGATACACCTGTATAAAATCAGCGTGTATCTGCATGTATCCGCGGCAAGAAACCTTGACCACTCAAACAATCCTTTGTAGCTGCGGCAATTCATTGCTGGATTCACCCTGTAAGTGACCGATTACGCAGCAGCTGAAGATTGTGTGTATACGGAGGGGTATTTAGGGTATACTATGAGGGGAGGCGGTTCGCGATTCGTTGTTGCTATGGCTGTGCAGCGGCTGGGAAATGGAGTGACTTTTAACGTGCATCGGTATGTGGGCTCGACTATTATTGTCTGGTGGGCGAGTGGGTTATTCCTGTTCGGTAGCCACGGTGGCACTCATGTTTTAGCCCAGCCATCGGATGCGTCCAAACTTGCTGCTTCGCCATCACCTGTGGCGAAGCAGGCAGTGGCCACCGGCAGGGGGCGCCAGCCGTGGAGGAGCGCAAACAAGGCGCAGGCGAAACTTCTGGCCAAGCGGGCCGCGATGGTAGAGGCATATAAAAACATGGCGGGGATGCTTGGCATGTCGGATTCCCGGCCAAGGGAGGGAACGGGCACCGAGCATGTTGAGGGATTCATCCGCGGGGCGCGGCTCAAAGAGACCCGCTACTATGTCAACGGCGATGTCGAAGTTGATATCGAGATGGCGGTCCCGGCGGGGAGTGTGGGTGAGGGATCTTCTGAATCGGCAGCTCAAAAAGCGCAGGTGAAGGATGCGGAGTTGCTCTTCGTTGAGAAAGGGGGTGGGACGATCAGCGAATCCGAATGGCGGGAGCTTTTAAGCAAGGTGCACTCTCCCGGGCATTGAGTGGCATTCGCGGCAAGGGGTTTGAGTGGCACGAAATGGCGGATAATGTAGGGGTCGGATTCATCCGACCCGCTTGGCGGGCTTGATAAATCAAGCCCCTACAGGGAGAAGTAGTTCTGATTACATTTCACCTATCAGGTGAACATTTCAATCTGTTATCCGCCATTTCGGGAGTGGTCGCGCGGAGGCGTGAGAGATCACAGGAGAGCGAAACGAATCGTGGTGAATCGTTCCGTGGCGTGTGTATCACCTAAGTGAAAGGAGGATTGACATGGAGAGAAAAGTGATGTTCTGGACGCTGTTCCTGATAGGTCTCATTGGCCTGTCGGGGTCAGCCGTAGCGCAGGGGCCGCTCTCGCCGGGCCAGGAAAAATTGATGGCCAAGCGGGCGGCGCAGGCCGACGGCTACCGCAAGCTCATGGAGGAGATCAAGGGCCTGCACATTGATTCCCAGACATACGTCAGGGACTATGTCGCCGAGAGCGATCAGATCGCCACGGCGTTCAGCGACTTCATGAAGGGGATGAAGCTCGATGGGCCGCCGCGGTATATGCCTGACGGCACCTGTGAAGTGGATGTGAAGGTGACCCTGCAGCAGATCATGCAGTGCCTCAAGAGGATCAACCTGGATTATCCTGATCCGAAGAGGACCAGGATGAGCTTCGACCAGATGGGCCAGTACACAAAGAAAACCGTCTTCACCGTGACGGGCGTCGGGTTGCCGCCAGGTCAGAAGGCCGAGTCAGCCGCTCCCAAGGGGGTGAGCTACAAGACGGCAGGGATCCCGGGGTGGGAGAACGTGACGCCTCAAGGGAGGCTCCTCGCGGAGCGGGGAGCGCTCACCGATGCGCGGCGCAACCTTGCCGAGACCGTCAAGGGCCTGAAGGTGTCCGGCAATACCCTCGTGAGGGATTTTGTCGTTCTCAATGACCAGATTCAGACCAGCCTCAATACGTTCATCAACGGCGTAAAAGAGGCGGGCCCCTACCGCTATCTCCCTGATGGAATCTGCGAGGTGGACGTCGAGGTGACGATCCAGGACGTGATCAAGGAGCTCAACACCATCCGCCAGCACTACCACGCGGGCTTCCCGCCGCAGTGCGTGTTCCGCGACACGACGTTTGAAAGTATCCTCAGCTGGGGTCCCCCGAAGGTGATCAAGGCAACCGGCAATGCCGCGATCCCCGCGAAGGGCTATCTCAAGGGACGCCCCGCAGGTCCCACCAGCGATGCGTCACCGGCAGGTGATGTCGGGCCGGCGATGCCGCCCTGGGCGAGCCAGAAGGCGAGAGCCAAAGGGACAGGCGTGCCCAAGGAAGGCGAAACGGGGACCGCTGCGCGGCTGAACACCGAGAGGGCGGCAGAGACGGTGGCGCGAAGGAATCTCGTGGAGAAGGTGTACGGGGTGCACATTGACGCCGCCACGACCGTGCGTGACTACATGACGGTCAGCGACAAGGTGAAGGCGGAGGTGAGCCAGTACCTCGCCGGCGCGCAGGTGGTGGGTGAGCCCGCGGTGATGCCTGACGGAAGCATAGAAATCGAGATGGAGCTGCCGCTCGCAGGTCTGTGGCAGATCGTGAGCAGCGAGCAGTTGGCAAAGAACGAGTGAGTGCGCGGTGGTGGAATTCGGGATGGCGTATATGCATTCCCGCGCTCCGGAGGCGCAGGTAATCAGTTCGGATTCAATGAGAGGAGGTTTGTGATATGAAGCGCGCAATGGCAGTGGTCGCCGTCATGGTGGTCGTGGCGTGCGTTATGGTGATTGCCGGTTGCAAGAAGAGGTATATCCCCCGCGTGAGCGAGGAGATCATCGACCCCGGCGTCCCCATTCATTCAGAGACCGTTGTGGAATAGTGTGTGAGGCACGGGGACACTGCGCAGAATAGTTTGACTAATTTTCAGTGCCTTCAGTGGTCTAAAATCAGGGAGGGGGAGACGATGAGCAGAAATGTCTTAATCGGGTTCCTGGCAATTATCGCGTGGATGATTGCCTCGGGCTGCGGCATGTTCAAGAAGGAGTCCTACCTGGTCCCCACGAAGCAGGGGTGGGTTGAGATGCAGTCGAAGGACGGCGGCAACAAGCTTAAGTACAAGCCGGCGGAAAAGGTCGAGGTGGAGTACAAGTGAGGAGGAGACAGTCATGAGACGAACGGTACTGGTGCTGGGGTGTGTCTGCCTGGTGGGCCTGCTGGCCGCCGGGTGCAAGATTCCGACGCTGAAGAGCACGGACGTCATGTACGGCCCGAGCGGCGAGATCGTGAAGATGAAGTCGCCGGACGAGAAGATGAAGATCAAGGTGAAGGGCGACGAGGTGAAGATCAAGGGAGCGCGTGGTATCGGCGGGCAGTCGCGCGTGGCCCCTCTCGACGTCGAGAGCGGGAGGGATGTGGGTGTGCACGGCATGCCGGTGCCGCCGCCCGCGGGGCATGTGGTTCCGGTCATGCCGGCCCCTGGCGTTTCTGTGGAGAGGCAGCCGATCACTGAAGAGACCACGGTCGTTCATTAGGGCAAGATCACACAGACGGCTGTTGCGAAGAGGCTTGAGTGTGTGAACCATTCCAGGGGGCCTCAAGACCTTCGCCATGATCAGGGAAATCTGCAATCGAGGTGAGCCTCTCGCCTGGGGAGTCCCCTCGCAGGATTCACTTACCAGATTACAGGATACACCAGACTTACAGATCTGTTCGTGAGGGCTTTTCTCACGAGTTGGTCATTGCGAGAGAGTCCCGTCCCGCTGAGCGGGAGGACGACCGAAGCAATCTATTTTCAAGCAGCTATGGTACGGTTGTGTGCTTTCGGATAATCAGGGGGTAAAGATATGATCAAAGATCGGAGATGTATCACTGTTATGGCAGGTATAGTGGCTCTGTCTACTTTTGTGAGCGTCGGCGCGCTCGCGGTGCCTGAGAAAATGGTGGTGGCAACGGGAGAGGCGGCCATCCGCGGAACCGGGCCCGAGGCGCTCCAGCTTGCGAAGGACGAGGCGATCAACCGCGCGCAGCGCCGCGCGATCGAGCAGGGCGTGGGTACGATCGTGGATTCGGAGACGATGGTCGAAAACTTCCAGCTCCTCGCGGACAAGGTGCTGTCGCAGGTCAAGGGGTACATCACCGGCTTCAAGGTCATCAAGGACAACAACGGCGAGGGGGGCGTGTACAGCGTCACCATCGAGGCCACGGTTGCCCTGGCCCAGCTCGAGAAGGATGTCCGCGCGCTCAATATCATCAAGGAGAAGAAAAACAACCCGCGCATGATGGTGGCGATCCGGGAGTACTTTGAGGACCCTGTCTTCGGCGCGGATTTCGCGAAGGGTGGCGCGGTCGCCCAGACCGCGATGGAGAAGGAGCTCCTCAGGCTCGATTTCCCCCTCGTGGACAGGGGCCAGATGGGGGCGATCAACGAGCGTGACACGCAGACCGCCTACAATGATCCCGCCAAGGCCGCGGCGCTCGGCAAGCGGTTCGGCGCTGAGGTCGTCATCGTGGGTGAGGCCACGAGCGCGCAGATGGACCAGAGCAATCCGCACGGCGTGGCGGTGTACCACTGCGACGCCCAGATATCCGCCAAGGCGATCAAGACCGACAACGCTCAGATTATCGCGAGCGACAGCGTCACCTCGGGACGGGTGGTGAAGGGGGGGCGCGCGACTGCCGCGAAGGAATCACTCAGGATCGCGGGTGAGAAGCTCGCCTCGGCGATGCGCGACCAGATTCTTGAAAAGTGGAGGAGCGAGGCATTCAATACCGTGTCCATACAGATTATCGCTTCAAACGCCAATAACAACCGCCGGCGCGCCCTCCAGAAGGATCTCGCGGCGATACGCGGCGTGAGGAATGTCTCGGAACGGAGCTGGACGAATGAGGTCCTCGAGCTCGACGCGGAGATTGACGGGGCGCTCTGGAGCGATTTTGACAAGCGGATCGAAAACCTGCCGAGCGTGGGCATCGAACTCACGGGCAAGACGGGGAACAGGATAGACCTCAAGCTCAAGGACAAGCCGGCGCCCCCGCCGCAGGGAAAAAATGATTAGATGGGGGCACTCTTCCATCGATTGTAGGGGTTCGATTTATCGAACCCGAAGGTAAACGACCCTGATAAATCAGCCCCTGATCGCGGTATTATATACTATGTACTGAGATAACTTTGGTAGGAAAACCAAATGGGAAGATTCAGAAAAACATTGGTTTGGTTTGTTCAGGTTTATCTAGGTATATTTGGCCTGTGGGCGCTAGCATATTCCTTCGGCTGGAAACGTGCGCTCGCCAATCTTAATTCTGAAACGGCGGTCATCCTTGCAGTGATACTTCTTGTTGTGGCGACAATTAAAACTTCGACGAGCTGGATAAAGGGGAAATAAAAAGGAGGGGTATATGAAGGTAAGGGCTATTGTGGCGGTTTTCGTGGTAACGGCGATGCTCGTTCTCGTGAGCGGCGCTGCCATTGCGGGAAGCTGCAAGGTGAACAAGGAGAATTTCACGTTCACGCCCGCCAGCAACATGGGAACGTATGTTGTTTCCGCGCCCCCGGGTTCTGTCTCGGGTGTCCATCCCATAAAGGTTGTTTCCCTTGACAAGGACACGGCGGAGAAGGCGGAGGCCACCGTCAATCCGGACGGGAGCTTTGCGATCACTGTTGACGGCACCCAGGGAGACAAGATAAAGCTGAGATTTACTGATTCCTCCGGAGGCAAGACGAGCAAGTCGCTGCGTATCCCCATCATGGCGCAGAAGTCACTGCTTGAGGGGCCGCAGAAGGTAGTCAACCGGAAGGGTGAGACACCCGGTGGCCCGGGTGCGCCGCAGCTTGCCGCTCCTTCCGAAGCAGTCGCTCCGGCCGGCGGACAGATGGGAGCCGGACCTGTCCCTGCGATTCCCCCTGCGGGTGCGGTGGCCCCGGTTGGTGCTCCCGCGGCAGCGGTGGGCGGCGGCGCAGCAACCGGCCCGCTCAGCCTGAAGAAGATCGTCGCAGTCGCGGAGTTCACGAATAAGGCGAACACCCCCTCCCAGTACAATCTTGGTACCGGCATGCAGGCGCAGCTCATCAACGCCCTGAACAGGAGCGGCAAATTCGTCGTCCGCGAGCAGGAGCTCCTCAAAACCGTGTTCGGCGAGCAGGACCTTGCACAGAGCGGGCGCATGGCGGAGAGCAAGACCGCCCAGATCGGGAAGGCGATTACCGCGCAATACCTCGTGCGTGGCACGGTGACGGAGTACGACGAGGCGGAATCCTCGGATACCAAGGGCTTCAGCGTGTACGGCGTGGGCATTTCTGGTGGGAAATCGCGCGCCCACATGGCGGTGATCATTGACCTGATCGATACGACCTCGGGCACCGTCATCGCCTCCCAGCGGATGGAGGGGAAAGCTGAGGGGCATGGCGCCGGCGGCGGGCTCGCCCTCCCTTATGTGCCTGGGGGCCATATACAGCAGGGCAAACAGAAGCACATGCCGGTAAACAAGGCTATGCAGATGTGCATCGATAACAGCGTGTATTTCATCGACGCCGAGCTCAGCAAGCAACCGTGGAAGTCAAGGATCGTGAAGGCAGGTGAGGAGGGGATCATCATCCGCGGCGGCTCTGAGGACGGCATGCAGACCGGCTACGAGTTCAACGTCTACCGGCAGGGAGGCGAGCTTCGCGATCCCACGACGGGGGAGCTCCTCGACGTTGAGGCGAAGAAGATCGGCAGGATCAGCGTGACCAGGGTGAAAGATAAAATCGCCTACGCCACGGCGCTCGTGGGCACTGGCTTCCAGGCCGGCGACCTCGTCAAGGTCGAGTAGCTCACCAGGGCGCAGATTAACTACAGTTATTACTCAGAGCACAAATATCTTTACATCAAAGAACCATTGTCATTCCCGTCCCGCTAAGCGGGAGGAATCCAGCATTAATGCTTCAAGGCTGGACCCCCGCGTTCGCGGGGGTGACAGAAAAAT
>Ga0315291_10001124_pt1 | contig 35769 bp, 32 predicted proteins | sample YL17G12_20_MG_FD_203070 | JGI IMG/M metagenome (GOLD analysis project Ga0315291, IMG submission 203070) | Sediment microbial communities from Yellowstone Lake, YNP, Wyoming, USA - YL17G12_20 | ecosystem: Environmental > Aquatic > Freshwater > Lake > Sediment | place: USA: Wyoming | collected...
CACCTGCAAGGGATATTTTTGTTCGCTACTTTGATATTATAGGACTCATCGGCCTGCCAGGCAGAAAGGTCGAGACCGCCCGACATTATTAAGCAGCCCCACACAAGCCATACTGACCAGCAAACTCGAGCCGCCGTAGCTTACAAACGGCAGCGTAAGCCCGGTAATCGGCATCAGCCCCAGCGTCATACTCACATTGACCACCACCTGAACCAAAAACATTGCCGTAAGCCCGACTGCAACGAGCCGCCCGAAGGGGTCGGTGTGGTTTACAGCAATATCCAGCCCGCAGATAAACATAATCACGTAAAGCGCCAGCACGCCTAAACATCCCAGAAAGCCCCACTGGTGTGCGATAACGGCAAAGATAAAATCGTTATGTCTTTCCGGCAGAAAGTCGTATTTCACGAACGGCCCGCGTCCGAAGCCGTATCCGCCGGTCCCGCCCGATGCCACTGCGTATTTTGACCGTATCAAATGATAACCCCAGTCGTCTTTCCATTTTTTCGGGCTGAAGGGCCCCCCCACCAAAATCGTTCCGAGGAACGGATGCTGCTCGGCTTTGTCTCGCACATAAGAACTTTGCAGCAGTACGCTGCTGATTCTCAATCGCTGATACGGCTCCATCTTTACCCAAAGCACAGGGCTTGCCAGCAGTGCCAGCAGTATCACAAGCAGCAGGTGCTTGACCCTTGCGCCCGCCACAAACAGCATAGTTAAGAATACCGGCATCATCAGCAGGACCGTCCCCAGGTCCGGCTCAAGTAAAATCAGTACCATTGGCAGCAGCGTCAGAACAAATGGCCCGATTAACGCTCTAAAATTGCGGTAATTGCTGCGATATCGCAGATACCACGCCAGCGCCAGGATATAGGCGGGCTTGCAAAGCTCCGACGGCTGGATGCCGAACGACCAGGCGCCTGCCCCTATGCGAATCCATCGCCGCGTCCCGTTAATGACCGGCACAAAAGGTATATCGACTATCTTGTCCAAAAGCAGCACCGCAAGAAGCAGCAGGACAAACCCGTAAATCCACGCGCTTGCCGAACCGCATCGGCGATAATTGACAAGGTTGACCCCGGCAAAAACAAATGCCCCAAGCCCCGCAAAGACCAGTTGTTTTTTCCATACGCCGAATACCTCAGGGTCTCCCGGTGTTGCCCGACCCACGGCATAAATGGTGGCGATGCCGATTGCGATAAGTCCCAAGGTGGCGGCAAGCAGCACAAGCCGGGAAGCCATTGACCTGCCTTTGAGAAACTGGAACATAAGTCACATACCCTCGATACCGCCGACCTTGCCTGAACGCAAAACCTTACCGGCAATACTGATAATCAAGCCCAAAAACTGATTTTCCCAAAATAAAATTCTCTAACCACCCAAATCAGCCCAGATAATCGCATTTACCTATATTAACAGGAAAAGCCATAACCTGTTGTCAGAGCGTGTTTTAGCACCAATACCCCCTTTTTTATAGGATTTTTCGGGCTTTTCACGCATTTTTTTCAAAAATTTTTGCATTTTTTTCAATTTCCTCTTGATTAAAGGCCGGCTTTGTGCTACCATACAATCGACTTTCACCAATAGAAACCTTGTGCATGTTTAGTTATGTCGCACAGTTACGCCGAATGGCAGAAAGGAGGAAATGGAGGAGCGGAAAGTTACGAAATTTCTTTCTATCTATTTGGCCGTTCCTGCCGGTCAAACGCTAAGCTCTTTCTTTCGTTGAGCAGGCGTAATTAGGCGAAGTAATCTCCACAGCAGGAAGAAACCAAAACAGCAGAGTGTGTGGCTCTGCAAAGAAGAAAAGAAAGGATGGTTAATTTATGACGCGAAGGATTTTAGTTATCGTCGCGGCACTGGTTTTTGCCACTCCGGCCCTTGCAGTTGTTGATTTCAACGCGGTGCAGGACGCCAACATTAAGGTGGTGTCCATCACGTATTCAGGTGAGGTAGTTAGGGCAATGGCCCTGGACATCACCGTTGACAGCAATACGACCATCGCGGCTATCTCCAGCTTCAAGACCGGCGAGAGCACGGCGGGTTCGCCGGGTTACGGCATTTTCCCGGGTAGATTCCGGGATTACATTGATGCTGCTAACCCGAATTGGGCAGACCCCAATTACACGCCGGTTGCTCCTGCTGGCGACCCCGATGCACGTGGCGGTATCGGTACTAACGGCGTCACGATTGAGCTTGGCTCGCTCTATGTGAACGATGCCAATAAGCCGGCCACTTCTGGCACGCTTTGCAAGCTCCTTCTCAGCACTTCAAGTCAGGACTGCAACATGACGATTGCTGCCAATGCAACTCGCGGCAGAGTGGTTAAGGAAGATGCCAATGAGGCATCGACAAATCTGCCGAAAGTCAGAAAACTGGTGTTTATGACGGCGCCTCCTGTGCCTCAGCTCATTTATGGAAGGTACGACTCGGACTGCAACATTCCCGTTTACTGGGGACCTTCAGCCAATGCTGCCTCCTACGAGTTGGATCGTTCTCTCAACGGCGGGGCCTATGGGAACGTTTACACCGGGACGGCCACTTACCTGATGAACAATACTAATTCAACCGTCGGTTTGTATCGTTACCGTGTAAGAGCAGGCAACGCTGTTGGCTGGAGCGATTACAACACAGGGACTTATGATTGCAACACAATCCTAAGCACCTGCTACAGAACTCCTGCTGACCCGAACTATGCTGAATGGGTTGCATTGGGCAGGCCGAGATGCTGGTGCGCACCGCCTGATAGCAATGGCTATCAGTGCGACGGCGATGCCGCAGGCGTTACAAGCGGCGCCCAGTATCGTGTCTACAACGACGACCTGCTTATTCTGGCTAACAACTGGAAGAAGACGGCCGCGCAGTTGGCGGCAGACCCGAATACAACCGTAACTCCTGCAACTCCAGTCGCGGGTCTGATTATTCACGGTGCGTGCGGTGATGTTACCCACAATCCGAGTGGTGCCAATTACCGTGTGTACAACGATGATTTAATTGTTCTTTCCGGTAAGTGGAAGTATAAGAATACCCAGTTACCGGGCAACTGCCCACGGTAAGTTTGAATGTGTTTTGATTATGTTTTTGACGTAAATTAAATATTTTTTGAAAAGGAGGATGTGAAATGAAAAAGTTGTTAGTTTTAACAATGGTTCTTGTGATTTGCTCGATGGCGAATGCAATGCTGAAGATTTCCGTTGACGGCGTTGTTGACCCGCAGCAAGAGATCCGGATCGACGCGAGCGATTATGTGACAATCGACGTCTACAGCGACGGTATTTTGACGTCGCCGGCTCAGGATTTCTTCCTGATCGCAGAAGGTCCCGGGGCTTGGGACGTTTCGAAGGCCACTAATACCGTAAACCCGCCTGGGTATCCTGATTCAGTAATGATTGCTGACTGGACGATGGAAAATGACGTATTCTTGGACCTGTCAATACTTGCAATTCCAATTCCACCGCTTCCGGCGGGAACTCTGATTGACCTGATTACGCTACACTGCGAAGGTCCTGGCGATGTTCTGATTTCACTGGTCGGCAGCACAGATGGCGTTCTGGACACCCAGATTATCCACCAGATTCCTGAGCCGATGACGATTGCTCTATTGGGTCTTGGCGGATTGTTCCTGCGTCGTCGCAAATAAGCGAACAAGAGCCAACAACTTTGATTTGAAGAGGTAAGCCCTATTGGCTTACCTCTTTTTTGTTTGACTTAAAGACGCTGATTTCGCTGATTGACGCAGTAGTTTAAGACGCTGATTTCGCTCATTGACGCAGCAGTTTTCAGACGCTGATTACGCTGATTGACGCAGTAGTTTAAGACGCTGATTTCGCTGATTAACGCAGATTAACTTTTTATTTCAGCGAAATCTGCGCAATCTGCGTCAAAAAGATTCGTCGTAACCCGCGCAATCTGCGTCTAAACAACAACTTCGTTAAGGGCTTAGCCCTTAATCTGCTTTACACGTTTTGGTTGCGGCCTTTGGCTTCTCCGGTTTTTCTTATAAAAAACACTTGACAGCCGGTCACAATGCAGATACCATTAAGATAAGAAGATGTGGGACTTTTACCTGTATTTTGAGAAGTAAAAAGAGGGTTTTTACAGTTAGCGAAAGGAGGATTGTATTTATGAAGCGAGGTTTATCAAGGATTGTTCTTTTGCTGGTTTTTGCCGCCCCGGCGCTTTCTGTTGTTGACTTTAATGTAGTGCAGGCGGACCCCAACCTCAAGATTGTGTCCATTATATATTCAGGTGAGTTAGTCAGTGCAATCGCCCTGGACATCACCGTTGACAGCAATACCATAATCGCAGGCATCTCCAACTACAAGACCGGCGAGAGCACGGCGGGGGTGCCGGGTTACGGCATATTCCCCGGCAGGTTCCGGGATTACATTGACGCCGCAAACCCCAACTGGGCTGACCCCAATTACACTCCGGTTGCCCCTGCTGGCGATCCCGATGCACATGGCGGTATCGGCACTAACGGCGTCACAATTGAGCTTGGCTCGCTTTATGTGGGCGAACCCAATAAGCCGGCCACTTCTGGCACGCTCTGCAAGCTCCTTCTGAGCACCACAAGTATGGACTACAACCTTACGATTTCTGCCAACGCTGCTCGCGGCGGCGTGGTTAAAGAAGATGGCAATGAGGCGACTACGAACCTGCCGATTGTCAAAAAACCGGGATGTTTTCCGCTGCTTATGGCACCTCAGCTTCTGTACGGACCATACGATTTCGACTGCAACGTCCCCGTTTACTGGGGGCCTTCAATAGGAGCTGCGTCCTATGACTTGGAGCGCTCTTTGAACGGCGGGGCCTACATGAACGTCTATAGCGGTGCCTCCACCTACAAGATGGACAATACCAATTCCGTTACCGGTATGTACCGCTATCGCGTTAAAGCGAACAACGCGTGCGGTTCAAGTGCCTGGACGACAGGCATTTATGATGTCAACGTTATGCTTCTGACCTGCTACAAAACTCCTGCTGACCCGAATTATGCCTCTTGGATTTCATTAGGCAGACCTATGTGCTGGTGCGGGCAATTCGCTCCGCCATTCTGCAATTGCCCTTGTCAGTGCGAAGGCGACATCGACTGCAAAAAATATATTACGTACCAAATCTACTCGGGCGATCTTGGAATCCTCGCGCAGTGCTGGAAAAAAACTGCCACGCAAATAGCAGCAGACCCAAACTTCTTTTTTACCACTCCCTGCCCGGTTAATTGCGCGTGTGCCGATGTTGACCATAAAGCATATCTCACATACCGCGTATATAGCAATGATTTGAGCATAATATTCAAGAACTGGAAGAAACCGGTTTCTCAGCTTCCATGCAACTGCCCGAGGTAAGTTTGAATGTGTTTTGATTATGTTTTTGACGTAAATTGCATATTTTAGGAAAGAAGAAACTTGAGCCGATGACGATTGCACTGCTTGGTCTTGGCGGATTGTTCCTGCGTCGTCGCAAATAAGCAAACAAGAGCCAACAACTTTGATTTGAAGAGGCAAGCCGTTATGGGCTTACCTCTTTTTTGTTTGACTTAAAGACGCAGGTTTTGTTATAATTTTTAGACGCTGTAGTTTTTGACGCAGATTAACGCAGGAGTTTTCAGACGCTGATTTCGCTGATTAACGCAGATTAAATAGTTTTTTTATTTCAGCGAAATCTGCGTAATCGGCGTCAAAAAAATTCGTCGCAATGTGCGTCAAAAATAGTTTCTGCGTCATATAAATAAAAACAGGGGAAACCCATGTATAAACATCAGGAACTTACGCAACGGATAATTAAGGCGGCTCAGAATGTGCATAATGAGCTTGGATATGGGTTTCTTGAAAAGGTTTATCATAATGCTATGGTTTTGGAGTTGCGTAAAATGGGGCTTGAGGCAGCACAAGAGAAGCCGATTACTGTATATTATGATGGTCGAGTTGTCGGTGAATACTTCGCGGACATAGTTGTTGCTGATAAGGTGATATTAGAGATTAAAGCGGTGCAGACCCCAAGTGCCGCCCACGAGGTTCAACTTGTCAACTACTTAAAGGCGACTGATATCGACGTGGGTTTGTTGCTGAATTTCGGTGAATCGTTGGGTGTTAAACGGAAGATATTCGAAACAGCCCGCCATAGTGGACCCCGAGTGCGTTGTGATAGTTTAGACGCTGATTTCGCTGATTAACGCAGATTAACTTGTTTTTTTATTTCAGCGAAATCTGCGTAATCTGCGTCAAAAAAAATATACGTCTGCGTCTGGTAAAGTCAAAAGGATAAAGATATGAAGAGATTGGTAGTATTAGCAGGGTATGCAGCCATCCTGTTGGGATTTGCTGGCTGCCGGAATCCCGGCGAAAAGATATCTGGGTGGGGTAATAAAGCGGTCTTGCCGCCTGATGTTGCAGGCGTCTGGCAGGCCCAAGACAGCCCCTGGAAAATCGTGCTTGCGCCGGATGGGACTGTCGTTTCCGCTTTGGTCCCGATGGGCGAGGCGGAGGTACGCCCGAACCAGACCACAAAATTTGAAATGCAGGATGGCAACTTCAGCCATATTACCGCCGGCGAGTGTTTCGTTGAATATCAGCCCGAAGGCAGGCAGCTTATTGTGGGCATAGAACTCAAGGATATTCACATATCCTTCCCCGACGATGCTTTAGACGGCAACAGTATTGACTGGTTCGCAGGTCCCGTCTCCGAGGACGGCAGGTTTTGGACCGCTGACCGGATAAACGTCTTTGATTATGGCCCGCGTTTCCCGCAGGATGAAAACGACATCAATAATCCCGAACCTCTTATCTTCGAGAAGGTTGCCGATTACAATGAGCCGAATAATCCGGATAAGCCGGGTTAAACGGTTGCCCGACTCGGCTTGACGCCTAGTCGAGACGGGCGGTTACACAGCTCGTACCCGCTTCGCCCGCGAAGCGAGGCGAGTCGGTTGCGTTGAATGTAAATCGTTGTTAAGACGTAACCGAAAGACGATAGACGAAACGAGCAGCGCAACCGATAAACGAAATACGCAAACAGTGGTTAGTAATACCACCCGGCCTGCCAGGCCCATTGCTCGGCCAGGAGGGCAAAGTCCGCAAAGTCAACAATCCCATCTTCATTGAAGTCGGTTTGCAGTTCGGGGATGTCTTGCAGCCACTCGTCTATCAGAATATCAAGCTCATAGAATTCCACCAGGCCGTCACCATCGAAGTCGAAGGGATTAGTCACCATTTCATCTGCCCCGATATCAACCGCGCCGCTGAAAATCCTTTCCTCGCCGTCTATATCATTTCCGGCAAAACCGGGCACTGAATTGTTGTCGCCGAGGTTGATACAGCCGGAGCCGGGCAGCAAATGGAAGTTACCGATAACGAAGACATCGTCATTCGGCTCCGTCGGCGTGTTTGAGTCGAGCCAGTAACCGGCATCGACAAAGTTTGGGTCGATATCGATATTGCCGGCCCCCCAGTGCAGCGTGCAGTGCTGGTCAACAGTGGCCTGCGTCTGTCCTCCTTCGATGTCGCTATACCTAACCGTCATTTCGGTCGGGATATCGACGCCCCATATACGCATAGTGTTTATAAGTGCGAGCTGATTACCGTCGGGAGCAATGTTGTCGCGGACGATGCAGTTTATGACAACCGGATTGCTTTCCCTAAATGAGCTAAGTCCTCCTCCTTCGAGGGACCTGTTTCCTATGACGGTGCAGTTCAGATACGTTGGCGCCGACCAGTATGCAGCTATTCCTCCGCCTCTGTGGCCCGCCGTATTGCCGGCGATGATGCAGTTTGCGATAAATGCGTTGGCGTGGTCGTGGCAGTAGATACCGCCGCCGTGATGACCCGCCCCTTCGGCCTTGTTGCCCGTGATGATGCAGTTGAGGATAGTCGGGCTGCTGTTGTAGAACGCGCAGACGGCGCCGCCGTAGCCCCGGCTGGCCCTGTTGTTTGTGATGATGCAGTTGAAGATTATCGGGCTGCTGTTTTCGGTGTAAATGGTGCCTCTGCCGCCGGATTCATTGCCGGTTATAAGGCAGTTTCGGATAGTGGGGCTGCTGTGACTGATACAGCGAATCGCCCCGCCGTCATAGACGCCGCCCCCTCTGGTCATAGTCAGGCCCGCCACGACCGAGTTTGGACCTTCGCCGTTATAAAAATGGAAGCTGCGATGGTACTGGGGGTCGAAGCCGTTGGCGTCGATTATCGTTGCGGCCACGATGTCCCAGTTGTTCGGGTCTTCGCTCTGGACAGTAATTGCCTTGCCGCGGAATGTGATGTCGCGATTGCCTGTCCCGGTATAAGTGCCAGGTGGCACGATAATTACATCGCCGGGGGACGAATCATCCACGGCCTTCTGGATGGTTTCGTACCGGATGCCGGTTGTTGCGTTCAGGATAATGCCCACCTCGTCGGCGCCTATGTCGATTCTTTGGAACATAATCCGGTTATCACCGTCATAATCGGTTTCGTTCGGCTCAGGTGAGTAGTTGGGGTCGCCTGCATTTATGCAGGGACTATTCGCGTCTAAGTGATAGTCGTTGGCGTCGTGATTTGCGAAATTCGGGTCTGTGGAGATATTGCCGTTGATGCCTGTCTGGTCTGGTATGGCCGGGCCGGTCGTGCCCGCGGCGTTATTCCAGATGTCGTTGTACTTTATCACGGGAGAACTGCCTGTGTTGACCCTTATGCCCCAGCCAATCCCGTTGGATGTAATGATGTTGTTTGTGATAACGGGGTTGCTGTTCGGCTCGCAGGTTATGCCGCCGTTGTAGTTATCGCTTATCGTGTTATTGGCGACCAAAGGTGAGCTGCTGACTATTCGCATACCCGCACCGGCGTTGTTCCTGTAAATCAGGTTATTGCGAATGGTCGGCGTGCTTTCCCAATATACGCCGATTCCGGCGCCGTTGCTTGATGTGTTTTGGGCGATGATATTTCTCTCAATCAGCGGCGCAGAAAGGTAATAGACGTATATACCGCCGCCGCCTAAGCTGGACGCAGTATTGGTCTTAATCAGGTTGTTTTTCACTGTCGGGCTTGAGGTGTACGTTATGTGAATACCGGCGCCGAGCATAGAATTGTTGTCGGTGATTTGGTTATTTGCGATAAAGCCGTTGCTCCACTGCCGCAGGTGAATCCCGCCGCCGTAGGAATCGGCGCTGTTACTTGTGATTGTATTGCCTGTTATTATCGCGTCGCAGCCCTGAAAGCCCACGATTGCCCCGCCGTCGCCGTGGTCGTTGTTAGGGTAGCTTGTGTTTGGCGGAGGAAAACCATGTTCGATTGTCGCCAGGTTATCGATAAAGGTATTGCCAGTAATAATGGGGCTGATATGTACAGGAGGATTGCACGGGTCATTGGGATTGACGGGGTTGCCGTAGATATAGACGCCGCCGCCCTGGCCTGCTGTGTTGCCGACAAAAATATTTTTGCTGATAGTGGGTGCGGACATATTGTAACAGACCGCCCCGCCGCCGCAGCGGTTCCAGTTCAGCCCTTTGGATTCCCACGAGATGAGTTCCCACGAGCCGCTGCCGCCTGTTATGGTAAAGCCCGTCAGCGCCGAGTTGGTGTCTTCGCCGCTCTTAAATGTCACTGTGCTGCCGCGATTGGGGTCGGATGGATTTGAGCCGTCGATTATCGTTGCATCCACAATGTTGGGGTCGTTCGGGTCTGTGGAGCGGACGGTGATTGCCTTTCCCAGAAAGTCGATGTTTTCCTGATATGTCCCTGCCGAGACGACGACTATGTCGCCGTCATTGGCGTCATTGACAGCCGACTGAATAGTGCTGTATGGCGAGGGGACATAAAGCATCTGTGCCTGCGCAACAATAGCGCAGCACAAGGCCATCGAAATGCTTACCAATAACCTCTTCACCGTGGCCCGCCTCCAAAAAACTGCCCAGGGCGTTTATAATCAATGTTATTATAACAAATCAGGCCTTAAAAATCCAGTGTTTTGTGCATTGATAGCCCCCTTTAGGCGCCGGTGAACCGAGGGGAATACTGACCCACAATGGCGGCCTTCTTTACCGGACCTGGAGCATATCTTAAAAACCACTCTATTTCGGCATGCTGTACACCGCAAGCGAGTTGTGCGTGAAAGACGAAAAAAAGCGAGTACTCGTACTGGAATTGTTTTAACCAGTGGCTATAATATAGTGCGCGATGCCTATGTGAGCGGCTGTGATGCTGCGGGCGTAATTCAGTGGTAGAATGTCGGCTTCCCAAGCCGAATGCCGTGGGTTCGAATCCCATCGCCCGCTGTTTTGTATGTTAAACCTGCATCCTTACACTTCTGATTCGAGGGTAAAAAAATGTTCAATCGCAGTATAGTGTCTCCAGCGGTTATCGCGTTGCTTTTAGTAGTAATGGCCGGCGACGGCTTTTGCGAAGCGAATGCACCGGGTAAACCCGCCGACCCCTTCGCCGTAAATAAGCTTATCGGCAGAGGGGTAAATATGGGCAACGCGCTCGAAGCGCCAAGCGAGGGCGAATGGGGCGTGACATTGAAAGAAGAGTATTTCCAGTCGATTAAGGAGGCGGGATTTGATTCGATTCGTCTGCCCGTCCGCTGGAACGCACACGCACTTGAGCAGAAGCCCTTTACAATTGACCCGAATTTCTTCGCGAGGGTCGATTGGGCGGTGAATTGCGCGCTATCTCGCAACCTTGCCGTGATGCTCAATATCCACCATTACGATGGTCTGGATAGCGACCCCAACGGCCACAGGGAACGATTCTGTGCGCTTTGGCAGCAGATTGCAGAGCACTATAAGGATAAGCCGAATACGCTTGTCTTTGAGCTGATGAATGAGCCGCAGAAAAATTTAAGGGCCGAGCCCTGGAACGCGATTTTGAAAGATGCCCTGTCCGTTGTGCGAAAATCGAATCCGAACAGGACCATCGTAATAGGCCCGGTCAACTGGAACCAGATTAACTACCTCGACAAGCTGCAGATTCCTGAAGATGACCGCAACATCATCGTTACTGTCCACTATTATGAACCGATGAAGTTCACGCATCAGGGGGCATCATGGATTGCGGATTCAAACGGCTGGCTGGGCACAAAATGGCTGGGCAGCGCGGACGAAAAACTGGCGATTACAAAGGCGTTCGACAAAGCCGCCGAGTGGGGCAAAAAGCAAAATCGCCCGATGCACCTGGGCGAATTCGGTGCATACGGCGCAGAAGGAAAATCCGATATGGAATCACGTGCCCGCTGGACCAAATTCATCGTCGATACCGTCACTCAACGCGGCTTTAGCTTCTCTTACTGGGAATTCTGCTCCGGCTTCGGCCTCTATGACCCAGTAAAGAAGGTTTGGCACGAACCGTTGATGAAATCGATTGTCTCGAAATAGACGGAGAATTTATTGGATTGAGGAGCAGGGTATGCTCTTATTTGTGGACGAAAGCGGACAAGACGACTGCGAGATGCCTTGTGAGGTGCTCGCTGGGATTGCGGTCGCGGAAAAGGACTTGTGGAATTTGGTCAAGGCAATCCGCGCAGCAGAGAAAGAGTGCTTCGGAGATTATCTTCGTAACCTCAGGGCTACAGAAATCAAAGCCAAGAGGTTACTAAAGCGGAAAACGTTCAGGTTGGCCAAACAGAAAATCAGTATTCCTGAAGCGGAGCTGCCTGTTTTGGCACAATCGTTTCTGAACAAGGGCTTGTATTCCCATCGAGCACGTGAAGAAAAAAGTCCTTGCACTGCAAGAGAAATAACCGGTTATGCTCGCTCCGTTCTTGCTTTTGTCGACAAGGTTATTGATATAGCCGCAGGTTTTGGAGTCAGGGTATTCGCCTCCGTGGAGGACAGGGAAACAGCAAAGTCAGACGAAAATCTCTTGAGGAAAAGCGTGGTATATCTTTTTGAGCGGTACTTTTATTTTCTCAAGACTTTGACGGAGGACACTCGGGGTCTGGTCGTTTTTGATGAGCTTGATAAGAGCAGGGCCCAGAAACTGATTCAGCAAATGGCAGGTTACTTTCTTGGCACAAAGACGGGACAATTCAGAGGTTCAAAGATTATTCCCGAACCATTTTTTGTTCATTCCGAACTAACTACAGGAGTTTTCCTGGCTGACCTGACTGCGTATATTATCGGTTGGGCTTGGCGGTTGAGCGGGATGAACCAGGTAGCCAGAGAAGAGCTAAAACCGTTTGCCCGGAAATTACAAGATATGCAGTTCATCGGGGAAAAGCCAAGAAGCAATGGTAGCGGAAACTGGGCGCTTTACGGAATCAAGTACATCGAAGCCAAAGAAGAATTGAGCGAAGGAGAAGATACAAAGGCATAAAAAGGAAAAAGGCAATGTCCGGCCCCGAAGGACCAGCCAAAGCCTCCACTAATAATATCGCATATTATATTACGGAGTTCAAGTAAAAATCAGAGATTCTCAGATAAAAATGGGATTCTATGAGTAAACAAGGGGCTTTTAACCTGAAGACGATTTGCGTAACATCTTGCTAAAAAAGGAGTTAAAAGAGTTCTTATGGATTGTCTGCAATTTGTCGCCAAAACCGCCCTTTTCCGCGGCTTTAGCTTCTCTTACTGGGCATTCTGCTCCGGCTTCGGCCTCTATGACCCAGTCAGCAAAACTTGGCACAGGCCGCTTTTGGATGCCCTTATTCCGCACAGGCCATAAGACACAATTGCTTCATTCTCAGGTTTCGGATTGCGCCGCGGTAATCCAAAATACTTAACCCCCGGCACTGCCGGGGGTTTTTTTCTTCCCGGCCGCAGGCCGGGAGATTATTGTCTGTTTCTCTTGATGCAGCACCGCTACTCCCCCCGAAATCTGTCCTCTGAAATCTTAAATCTTTTCCCGCTCCTGCCTGTCCTGAGCCCCGGCGCGCCGGGGTCGAAGTGAGCACCGTCGAAGGGCCTGCCGCATCTTTAGCAAAGATACGCGCTATCCTGCTTCTCCTTTCGCCAATTCATACATTCCGTGCCCGCTGTCGCGTAGTTTCCCCTGCCGGCACAATTCATCCCACACCTCGCGAGGAAACTGGCTGGGTGCCTGTATCGCATAAACGCCCTTAGGCCCGCCCGAAAACGGCCCGCGTCCGACACTCGAATCGGCATCCAGCGCAGTCAGTTTCAGCCGCTTCTTGAACGCCTTCATCGCGCTCTTGAGCACCTCCGGCCTTACCTGCCCCGCCTGCCCCGGCGATTCGTTGGCCGGGGGCGTGTTGGGTCCTTGTTCTTCCTGTTCTGTCATAATCTGTCTCCACATTTCTCCCTGCGGTTCGGCCTTTGGCTCGGCGGTGGTGGACTACGCCGGTCAAGTCCGCGATTAAATTCCTGTCTTCTGTGTCTGAAATCACGCCCGGATAATATCCGCGATTTTCATGAGGCGGGAGGTGTTGTCGCGTTCGGCTTCGGCAAGTTTGTCGAAGATGAACTTAATGGTCTCGTGAAGCTCAGGGATGACGACGTGCTCAAGAACGTTGACCCTTCGGCGGGTCATCTGAAGCTCGGTAGCCAAAAGGCGCGCCTGCTTTTCCTTTTCGGCAAGCTCTATAAGCGAATCAAAGGCCCGCTCAAGGGCCATAAGCGCGACATCCAGCTCGCCCGATGTAGTCGCAAAGCCATAGCAGATAATATCGCCGGCGATTTCCTTGGCTAATTGCGGGACTTTGACGTTCATTATGCCGGCAATCCTGACGGTAAGCGAGAATTTCTTGGTGGGTACCGCGAGTGCGGCCTTAATATCCTCCGGCTCCATCGCGGCGCGGGCCAGCATAAAACGCCGAGATGTCTCCAATAATTCCTTCTCGACGCGTTTACGCAGCGGCCTGATAGCCCTTGCGATTCTGACTAAATGGCGCGAAATCTCATCGCGCTTTTCACTAAGCAGCCGATGTCCGCGGGCGGCGAGCACCACCCGCCGGCGTAACTGCAAAAGCTCCATTCGTGTAGCGTTTACGTTTTGTAACATACGTTACTTGTTACTCGTGACTCGTCACGGCTTCGCCTGACGAAACCTCGGCATATATTTCTCAATCAGTTTCACGTCGATGCGTTTGAGTTCGGCGTTGTCGAACATACTCAGTAGTTCCCAGCCCAAATCGAGCGTCTGCTCGACGGTGCGGTTCTCGTAGTAATCCTGCGAGACGTACCTTGCCTCAAACTGCTCGGCAAAACGCATATACTTTTTGTCTTCATCAGAAAGCGCGGCTTCACCCATAATCGTGGCAAGCTCCTGCGTCTCTTTGCCTCGTGCGTAGGCGGCGTATAGCTGGTTATAGAGGTCTGCGTGGTCTTCGCGTGTCTTGCCCGCCCCTATACCCTTGTCTTTCAATCGCGATAAGCTCGGCAGGACATCGACGGGCGGCGAAACGGCTTTACGATGCAGAGAGCGCGAAAGAATAATCTGTCCTTCGGTGATATAGCCGGTCAGGTCGGGCACAGGGTGGGTCTTGTCGTCTTCGGGCATCGTCAGAACCGGCACCATCGTAATCGAACCCTTTTTGCCTTTGATTCTGCCGGCCCTTTCATAGACGGTCGCCAAATCGGTGTAGAGGTAGCCCGGATAGCCGCGACGGCCGGGCACCTCTTTTCGAGCGGCGCTGATTTCACGCAGCGCCTCGCAATAGTTGGTCATATCGTTGAGGATTACCAGCACGTGCATATCCAAATCGAACGCGAGGTACTCCGCTGCGGTAAGGGCAAATCTCGGCGTTGCGATTCGCTCGATGGCGGGGTCGTTTGCAAGGTTAATGAACATAACCGCACGCTCGATAGCCCCGGTTTGCTGCAGGTCGTCGATGAAGAACTGGGCGGACTCAAAGGTGATGCCCATAGCTGCAAAGACGACGGCGAATTGTTCGGCCTTGCCGAGGACGGCTGCTTGGCGGGCGATTTGTGCAGTTATGTCGTCGTGAGGTAGCCCTGCGCCGGAGAAAATCGGGAGTTTCTGGCCTCGAACAAGGGGGTTTAGGCCGTCTATTGTCGATATGCCGGTTTGAATGAACTCATTCGGGTAGTCGCGTGCGAAAGGATTGATGGGGCTGCCGTTGATGTCTAAGCGTTTATCAGGGATGACGGCGGGGGCGTCATCTTTCGGCTCACCAAGTCCGCTGAAGACCCTGCCGAGCAGGTCTCGCGACACGCCCAGCTCGAGGGGTCTTCCCAAAAATCGAACTGTGCTTCTTTCCACGTCGATGCCGTTTGTCCCCTCGAAGACCTGGACGAGGGCTTTATCTCTTTCTACCTGGAGGATTTGGCCGTGACGAATCGAGCCGTCAGCCAGTTGGATTTCGACAATGTGGGCGTACTTGGCGTCATCGACAAGCTCGATGAGCATTAAAGGCCCCGAGATATTCGTAACCGTCTGATATTCTTTTAGCGACAGCATTCAAAGCTCCTGAAACTTACTTTACAACGACGGCGGTTAAGAGACCGCCGATGTTTGCAATTGTCTGATTTGTTCGCTGATTGTGTTCCTTATCTTTCTTATCTTGTCGATTTCATTTTCCGGGATGTATTTGGCTCTTGCGATTTCCTCCCGCACAGCGAGTTTGAAAACCTGGGACGTATCGACGCCCGCCTCAATCGCCGTAATCGCCTCTTTATGGAAATGCAGGATGGTCTTGAGCATCTCGTACTGTTTCGTCATTGAGGCGTAGGTATCGATTTTGTGGAAGGCGTTTTGGTGCAGGAAATCCTCGCGGATAGACCTTGCGGTCTGAAGAGCCAGCCGGTCCTTCGGCGACAGAGATTCTGCGCCGACCAGCCGGACGATTTCAATCAATTCGGCCTCCTGTTCGAGCAGGCCCATCGCCTCAACCGTCAGCTTTTCCATTTCTTCGCCCTGGTCTTTGTCCTCGAAGCATGCCTTCAGGTATTGTTTGTAGAACGAGTAGCTTGTCAGCCAGTCGATGGCCGGAAAGTGTCTCTGATAGGCGAGACGACCCTGGAGAGACCAGAAGACCTTGACGACGTGGAGCGTTGCCTGGACGACCGAGTCGGAGAGGTCGCCGCCGGGCGGGCTTACCGCGCCGATGATGGATAGAGCGCCTTCACGGTCGGGTTTTCCGAGACATTCGACGCGTCCTGCCCTTTCGTAAAATGATGCGATACGGGCAGCTAAGTACGCGGGATAACCTTCTTCAGCAGGCATCTCTTCGAGTCGGGTAGAAATTTCGCGCATTGCTTCTGCCCATCTGCTGGTGCTGTCGGCCATAAGCGCAACCGTGTAGCCCATATCTCGGAAGTATTCGGCAATGGTGATGCCGGTATAGACGGATGCCTCTCTTGCTGCAACGGGCATATTGGATGTGTTTGCAATGAGTACCGAGCGTTTCATCAAGGGTTCGCCGCTGCGGGGGTCTTTTAGTTGCGGGAACTCGGTGAGCACGTCCGTCATTTCGTTACCGCGTTCGCCGCAGCCGATATAGACCACGATGTCGGCATCGACCCACTTGGAGAGCTGATGCTGGACGACGGTTTTGCCTGTGCCGAATGGGCCGGGCACGCAGGCGGTGCCGCCCTTTGCAATCGGGAAGAATGCGTCGATGACCCGCTGGCCGGTGACGAGGACCTTGTTCGGCGCGAGTCGTCTTTTCGTCCGGCGTGCGTTGCGCACGGGCCATTTCTGAATAAGTTTTATTTCGTTCTCCCTGCCGTCTTCGCCCTCGACGACTGCAACCGTTTCCTCAATGGTATAGTCACCCTCTTTTATCCGCTTTATCTTTCCCTTTAAGCCGGCTGGAACCATAATCTTATGATTGACCAGCACCGTCTCTTTGACCTCGCCTATGATGTCTCCCTGTCCGACCTCTGCGCCTTCTCTAACAGTCGGCTTAAAATGCCATTTCTTCCGCCGGTCCAAACCCGGCAGCGAACTGCCTCTGCTCATAAACTGCCCCTCGACTTTGACCAATGAATCGAGAGGTCTTTGAATACCGTCGTAGATACTTTCAATCAGTCCCGGCCCAAGCTCGACGCTCAAAGGCGCTCCGGTATCAACCACGGGGCCGCCTGGGCCTATGCCGGTCGTCTCTTCATATACCTGTATCGACGCTAGGTCGTTTTTAAGGCCGACGATTTCGCCTATGAGGTTCAACTCGCCTACGCGGACGACGTCATACATCCGCGAACCCGCCATTCCCTCGGCGACAACGACCGGGCCTGCCACTTTGACTATTCTGCCTTGTTTTGTCTGACTCATTGCTTATCATCCAATATATTGATACCGGTAGCCATTTTGAGCACATTACCGAGGGATTGCGTTGCGAAGCCCTCCGGCTCGGTGGTGAATGGCACAACTATTACGCACGGAGTCGGTTTATTTTGCTGGGCGGCGAAACTTTCTTCAACCGCCCTGGCAACGTTCTCGGCGACGACAACAAGCGTATATCCGCCATCGACGATGTTTTTTGCGCCGGCCGCCATTTGCTCAGCCGTATCGCCTGCCACAAACGTATCGAGTCCCATCGCCGCAAAAGGCATCACAAAATCTGCATCGCCAAGAACCGCAACTTTACCTTCCATAACTATCCTTATCTCACCCAAACCGGTCCAGAATCAGCCGGTTATCGAGAAAATTTTTCTTCGCCGTCAGAATCAGCCGAACCGTGCGAATCTCATTTTCCTTCATCAGCAGGTACGCAATAATCGGTTGCGCCCCCGCTGCCACCTGCACGGTCGATTTCAGGAAACCCGTCAGATGCTCTTCGCATTGCTGCTCGATTTTCAAGAATGATTTATTTGATGCCAGATAGTTTGCGCCCGCCTGCACGACTTCGTAATAAGGTGTGGCGAAGAACAGCGCCCCAATCGCCTCAAGGCCTATGTCCAAACCGTGGCTGAATCGCTCGGTCTCAACGTAGCCGCCGTCAAGAAAAACGCCCCGATAGTCGCGCTGAGCGATTTTAATCCTAAGCATTGTGCGAATGTTGACGAGGTCGATTTGCATCCTGAACAGGCCGAGCAGAAAAACGCTTTTCATTTCAGCGGCCTTTTTGAGATTGTAATGCGCCTGTGCTGCATCAATTGCGTAATCAAGCCGGCGAATATCTTTATCCTGATAATAGGCGAGGATTGCCCGCTCAGCGGCCTCGGCCATATAATCCGGCATACCCGCCTCAACGTAGTTTTCCTGCTCGAACACCTCGGCGAACCGCTCCGGGGGGAAGTTGCCTTCGTTGGAGTAATCGCCTGCTATCGGTTTTCCTGTTGCAAGCCGCCTTACCGCCAGCCGAAGGTTTGCAAAATCGTCTCTTGCCTTAAACAGTCGCGCAATCGTTTTATCAATACAGAACTGCTCGAATAGCTCTCGCAGGGCCGAGCGTCGGGCGCGCAAAACGTTCTCCACATCCGCCAGGCCGGCGCTCGTCTGCGGCAAGGCATACTCGCTTGCCCGAAGCAGTTCCGCCGCGTGCTCAAAGTTAGGCGAATTGGCCATATCGACCAGCGTCGCCCGGGTGAGCATTTGCGTTTCAAATACGCGGACACGGGCCGTCTCGAACGTATATCGCCAATCGTCCCAGCCCACGGGCGGGTAACGGTAAAAATCGACAACGGCTTGTTTCAATGTTGCGGTCATTTATTGTTTAACTCGCAAAGAGGTCCCTTGCCAATTCAATCTCCAGCGACTTTCTCGCCTCGGCAAGCAGCACCTTCAGCGAGACGTTATTTTTTATTTTGCCGCGTCGCAAAATGAAGCCGCCGCCAAGATGCTCTTTTTGGTCGGCCAGCTTCAGCCGGCCTTTGCCCGCTAACTGAGCGTTGACCTGGTCGATAAGCCGTTGGTCTATTCGGGTTTCGGCAACATCGACGATTACCTCTTCATCGCCGGTCTGCACCGCTGCAGCCATCAGTTTTGTCATAAGGGCGCGATATTCATTGTCAGATAGAGCCATCAATTGCCGCTGCGCCTGTAGGAAGATATCGTCGAGTATTTTTGTCTTCTCAGACAAGTTTTCCTTGGCGATTTGCATACGTGCAGCCGAGAGCAAGTGGGCCTTTCTATCTTCGCCGGCTTTTTTGGCAAGCATCCCGGTTTGTTTTTTTTGCTCACTCAACTGCTCGGTCATCCTGGCCTGCTCGGCGGCCTCTTTTTCTTCTGCCTGCCTTTTTATCTTGTCTGCCTCATCGCGGGCATCCGACAGTATCTTTTCTATTACCTTCTCGGCATCCATAGTTATCATCCGGTCAAATTGTTATTAGGCGCCAGCCACTGTCGGCCAGTTAATGCCTTTGAGCAGCATAAACATCGTGGTCAGCAGTCCAAGAATCGCATAAATCTCGACCATAACTGCATAGACGACGCCGGCCTTGAACGCCATTTCGGGTCTTTTTCCAGCCATCATAATGCCGCTTGCAGAAACCTTACCCTGATAAATCGCGGTGACTAATCCCGCAACCGCGACAGGCAGGCACGCGGTCAAAATCTTCGCTCCAAGCGGAAAGGTTACATCAGGCAAACCACCTGCGCCGAAGAAGTTGAGTCGCAGCATTACGATGAAGGCCGCCAGGAAGCCATAGAATCCCTGCGTGCCTGGCAGCACGACCATAATGAACATCTGGCCGTATCTTTCGGGTTTTTCGCTGAGCACTCCGGTAGCAGCCCTGCTGGCAACAAATATGCCTATCGACGAACCGATACCGGACAGCAATGCCGCCAGCACTATCCCGCCCAGGGCCATCGCCATTCCATACTTGTCCATTACATAACCTCTCTTTCTATATTCTTTAATCCTTCAAACAGATATGTTTATATTCTTTCGACAGCGGCACGAAAACCTTGCCCCCGCCGGCAAAAAACTTAGGGAAAAATTCCACATACTGAAGTCGCATCGTGTGCACAAATGCGCCAAGGGCCGAGAGAACAAGATTGAATCCGTGTCCGCCAATGAATATGAGAATTGCTATGAGAACGCCAACATAAGGCATATTCAGTGCGAGCTTTGCAATGAGGTTAATGGCCATCCCCATTCCTGCGCCGACCATACATAGCCCCATCAGCCGCAGGTAGCTGAGCACGTCTCCCATATAAAAGACCGAGCTAAACAGGTTGTAGAATCCCATACCGAGCCGACCGCCCCAGCCGCCCTGGCGATTGCTGAACAAAAAAATCATCGCAGCAGGAATAATGGCGAGCTTGCCGCAGAAGCTGCCGATACCCGCAGGCACAACGCCGGCCTTACTTAGTCCCAATATCACGATGGAATTCAGCATAACTAACCAGGTGAGCTGGTCGCACACAGCCGCAATGAAATCTTTTCGCCGCAGGTTATGCCCAAACGCGATAAGAAGGCCTGTCATAATGTGGATATACCCAAGCGTCACCGATAGACCTAGCAGTATCTCCGGTTTTGCGAGCGGGTCAAACAGCACTATCTTGTTTTTTAACGGGGCAATCGCAGGTATGAATTGCTCGACGGCGTCGCCGAACCACCCACCGGTCAGTGCCCCGAAAACAACTGCCGCTCCCGAGCAAATCCCGAGCATCCACAGCAGTTTGGTATCGCCCTGCATTTTTTTTATCAATAAAGCCATCGCGGCAATCACCACTAACCCGTAACCGGCATCGCCGAGACAAATCCCGAAAAACAGGGCAAAGAACGGCGCTATGAATACAGTCGGGTCAACATCGACAACCTGGGGCATCCCATAAAGGCGGGTTATCACCTCAAACGGCCTGATGAAACGGCTGTTTTCTATTTCGACGGGTATCTCCTCGCCCTGTGCCGGTTCGACCTCTTTCAAACTTGATGCCTTGAATCCGGATACCATTTTTTCCAGGCGGTTGTAATTCCTCGCCTTTACCCACCCTTCAAAAATTACCGTCCGTTCGGTTGCAGGAGCGGTTTCTTTTGTCTGCTCTCTGGTCAGGAGATTTGCGTAGTGGTCATTCAGGATTTGCACCTTCGGCAGGTTCTCAGCCAGGTGCGACGCCTTGTTGTATTGCTTGTCCAATTGTTCTTTAGTGTCGCTGAGTTTGCTGCTGATGCTTTCCAGTGTGGCGGCGACTGTGCCCGTTATGCCGCTGAAGTTTGCCTGCTCAAACTCTGCGGAGCGAAGCAGTTTTTGCATCTGCTCTGCCGTATCTTTCATACACACAATTACACAGGCATATTTTCCGGCGGTCGTTCCCACCTGCTGGATTGCGGCGCCGAGCTTTGCTATATCTTCCTGCAGTTGTTCAAGTCGCTGACTCGGAACAAGCCCCGCCCAGCAGACCGTATATTTCAACTGCCCGAGATTCTCAACGGGCGTTTGGAGGTTCTGCCACGGGGAAAGTTCCTCCAGCCGAACGGTCAAATTCTCAAGGTCGGTTTTGAGTTTGTCTATCGTTGACTGGGTTTGCTCGGCCTGTTCGACAAGCCCGATTACATCCTTATCCGAGACGACTTGTCCGTATGTCCGCTCGTTTATGACAATTCGAGGTGCAAGAAAGCTTGCAAACCCCCCCGATAATTTACTGAATCCTTTCAGGAATTCGAGGCATTTAGTCAGCCGATTCAGCAGTTCCTCGACGTCTCTCGGCCTTTCGCCGCCCCTGCTTAGGTCGGGCCAATCCTTGCTCACCATCGCCTGTTCAGCGTTGAGTATCTGGCAGATGCCCTCACGCTGAATCGCTTCGAGAAGCTCTGCCGCTTCGCTGCGGTGGCTGACGACCATAAATTTTGCCATTACCGATACGGCCATACCTAACCTCTGATATGGTTTACCACTTTGGCCACAGCCCCGGGCGTCCTGCCGGCTGCATAATCCCTGATGGCCTTGCGTTGTTTAGTTGCCTCGGCCTTGAGCCGTTCGACCTCTGTTTGCCCCTGCGTTTGTGCCGCCGAGATAGCGGCCTCAATCGCTCGTTTTCTTTCCTGCTCGGCCTGTTCCAATGCCTTCCGGCGGGCAATCCTTCCCTGTTCCGCTTCTCTGGCTGCCTGGTTTTTCGCCTGCTCGATAATCTGCTGCGCCTCTGCTTCCGTCTGTTTGATTTGTTTTATCAGTTCCATCTTTGACCTTGTGAATTAGCAGCGTGTGCTGGGATTATTCTGTAATTGATACATTTTCCACTTTAGAGGAGCTTATCAACCTTTGCCGAGAGTTCCTTTACGTGCTGCAGCGACCGGTCAAATTCCGCCTGCTCATTTGAGTTCAGCGCCAGCTCAATAATCTTTTCAACACCGTTCGCTCCCAATATGGCGGGGACGCCGACAAAAAAACCGCCGACGCTGTACTGCCTGTCGCAATACGCACAGCAGGATACTACTATTTTTTTATCTTTCAGGATTGCCTCAGCCATTTTGGCGGCCCCGGCGGCGGGTGCGTAATAGGCGCTTGAGCCAAGCAGATTGACAATCTTGATTCCGCCGTTTCTTGTCCTGTCGATAATCCGGGCGATTGTCTCGCTTTCGAGCAGTTCGGTTATCGGTATGCCGCTTACGGCGGTGAATCTCGGCAGCGGCACCATATCGTCGCCGTGTCCGCCCATCAGGACTCCCTGCACATCTTCTGCGCTCACGCCGAGCTGCGACGCGATAAAGTAACTGAACCTGGCCGAGTCAAGAGCGCCTGCCATCCCCATCACCTTGTTTTTCGCAAAGCCGGTCACCTTGGCAGCGGTATAGACCATAGCATCGAGGGGGTTGGCGACGATGATGACAATGCTGTTGGGGCAATACTTTGCGGTCTTTTCGCTGACGTCTTTTACAATCTGGACATTTTTCGCTAACAAATCATCCCTGCTCATCCCCGGCTTTCGTGCCAGCCCGCTGGTTATGATAACCACATCGCTGTCTGTTGTCTGTCCCCAGTCGGCCGTGCCTAAGATAGCTGAATCATATCGCTGCACAGGCCCCGCCTCGGCCATATCAAGGGCCTTGCCTTCCGCAAGCCCCTTGACTATATCCACCAATACGACATCGCCAAGCTCTCTTTGTGCGGCAATATGAGCTGCCGCAGCGCCGACATTACCCGCGCCGACTACCGTTATTTTTGCACGCCTCACAACACGACTCCTTTGCTGCAAAACTTAATGTTTTCCGGTGCGGCAGAGAAATCCCTTTCAACGCACCGCAAACGAAGGCGTTATTATATGCAAAATCGCCGTCCGTGCGAACAAAAAATCCCTATGCCCGGCAAACAGGTGCCATTCACATTTGTCCGCCAGTGGCAGGTACGCCACTAGCGAGACCTCGCCTTTTGGCGGGTCCGCCTTTAGCTCCCCGGCCTGTCCCTCGATTCCCCTTGATTTCAGATTTGCCCCCCCGATTTGCCCCAGATTTATGCCGTCCGACTTGCCCCCTTCGCCGAACAATTTCACGATTCCTCCTTGAAATAGTCTCATCACCATACTATGATTACATTGTCAAATTCGTGTGTTTTGAGGTTTTTTGGCTGATGAATGCTAAAGAGGTACGTCCAAATCTTGAATTCGCACATGGATTCGCTATTCTATCAGAAATAAGGCTCAACGCCGTAGCTATGCGTGGATAGATTGCAGACTCCCAATGGAGCGGGATTATGGGTACATGCTGTTTCACTCCTAAAAAGACCGAGTTTTTATGGTGGTATTGGCTGCTTCTTTTTAGCGTGGTAGGAATACCCATGTTTATTGCCGCATTATACATGGCGAACAGGTCAAAAGGAGAACAGGCTAAGAAACATGCTGTGATAGCATTCGTTATTTTCTTGGGCGCAAGCATTATCTCCATTACCTTCGTCTTTATTTTCCTCAGCATACTCGCGGAGCATCCAACATTCATTAATTTTCTGCTTGGATTTTCATTCTGTATGTTAGTCACTATTGGCGCGTGCAAGGAAATAGAGAAACACTCGCGAAAACTCAAAAGGATAGGGATTTTATTGTGCTACGTCCTTCTTTGGTACGCGATTTATGTAGTCTCCTTTTTTTTCTTGTCGTATGGATGGTATGGTATTTATGGCAGCCAAGGTTCAGTAGGTGCCATCGTAATGCAATTTGCAGTCTGCATGCTCCCTGTTCACTACTGGCACCAGTTTTCAACAGCTCCTCACAAGAAAAATGCCTGCAAATTCTTGGTTGCCTTTTTCATAGGGGCCCTGCTTTTTTGGGCCGCTGTCCGATACGGGAATCTTGTTAATATATACTTCTACAAATTGATCAGGGGGCAGATCCCAACAAGGTGGGAGATCTACCACAAGTATGTTGTCTTTTAGAGCTCGAGAAGATGATTTATAACGAGACCATTCAATCCGAGAAACTTTACAGCAAGATTGCCGAGGCATATGACCAGATTTTCGAACGTGCAATTCTCGCTGAAGGAAGATTAACATCCGTCGTCAGACGTTATATGGATGACAAAAGCATTCTTGATTTGGCCTGTGGGAACGGACGTTGGCTGAGACGATTTAGCCCCGCCTCATATATCGGTATCGATCTAAATCAAAGAATGCTGGAACAAGCAAGAGCGGAATTCCCGCGCCACACATTCCTTCAGGCTAATATGATAAACTTACCCTTCCCCGACGCCTCCTTTGAAGGAGTGGTCTCCTTGTTCGGAGCAATGGGGCATCTCCCCCCCAAAGGTCAGGAAAGAATGATTAGAGAAGTCCATAGAGTGTTAAGAGAAGATGCGGTCGCCATTCTCACTAATGGGAACATGTGGAGCCCTTTTAACTTGCCAACCACATTAAAGAGGAACAGAATAAAACTTGAGGGCGTTTATTTAAAAGTCCACTCATCGACACCTACATTATTTGAAAAGCTCCTTAGGAACGAAGAATTTGAGGTGATGAACATATCCAGTTACGATTATTCCTACCTCCCAATTGCACCCCTAAAGTTGGGAGCGTCCCTTCTGGATGAAAATTATCGGCATGCCTACTCGAGAATCATGGATGTTCTTGAAAATTGTCAGCATATCCCAATCCTGAAATGGTTTGGCAAACAACTTGTTGCTGTATGTAGAAAACCCCGATGCATTTAAGTGTTTTTGGCGACTGCTCTCGAGAACACCAAACTGAATCAGAACTGAATCCGGGAACACCCAAAATCCGCGTCCGATTTTACTTGCTCTACTTCATTCAGTAGTTTTGGCCGGCTTCGGCAAAATTGCCGAGAGACAACGCAGTTGGCTCTGTGGGCAAAGACACGGGCTGGGCGCACAAATCATATTTGGAGCACAGGCCGTGTCGAGCACACAAAGCTGGCCTTATAATACAAACTAAGCAGTGTCCATCAGTGTAAATCTGTGTCTAAAATTCTCTGCGTTCTCTGTGTGCTCTGTGGCCAAAAAATCTTCGTCTTCTCTGTGGCTTTGAAAAATCTGTGTTAATCTGTGTAATCTGTGGTTAGAAGATTTCACTTGACACAAAACATTCCATATAGTATAATACTCACCCAACATTGAGAATTGTCTCAATGTAAGAAGGAAGGGGATTGAACCAAAGTATGTTTTCTTCGAAACTCAAAACTAAACGCTCAAAACTTAAAACGATATTCATTTTACTCATTTTACCATTTTCTCCGCGTCCTCAGCGTGCTCCGCGGTGAATTATGCAAAACAAACCCAATTTGCAAAAATGCGAAACAAACCGAAACCTATGTCCAGAAAGGACTTATGAAACAGCTACCGTGCGCAACAGCCGAAAAAACAAAGCCAATTTGCAAAAATGCGAAAAACGAACCCAATCGTACCCAATTTACGAGCTTGGCCCCCTGCCGTCCGCAGACACCGCACCCCCGAATCACGGGCCACAAGCCACGGGTCACGAGCATCGATTATGCAAAACAAAGCCAATTTTCAAAAATGCAAGACAAACCGAAACCTATGCCCAGAAAGGACTTATGAAACAGCTACCCTGCGTTACAGCCGAAAAAACAAAGCCAAATCAAACCCAATTTGCAAAAATGAGAAAATGAACCTAAACCCCTGTCTAAGAATTAGTTATGAAAATATTGCCCTCTCCGATGCCCCGAAACGAATCCCGGCAAAACAGTCGATTACAATGGTTAGCCGAAAGACGACTCTATCAACCCTGGGAAATTACTGTAAAATGCCCGATATGAAAGAGAACATCAGAATCACGGTAGTGTGCGACAATAATCCCTGCAAGGAAGGGCTTGAAACCGGGTGGGGATTTGCCTGCGTAATTAACGGGGCTGAAAAAACGATTCTGTTTGATACAGGCCCGGACGGTTCTATGCTGCTCGGCAATATGCGGAAACTGTCAATTGACCCGGCGTCAATAGATGTTGTTGTTCTCTCTCATATTCACGGCGACCACACGGGCGGGCTTGATGACTTTCTGCGAGAAAATGGACGCGCAACTGTTTATCTGCCACAGTCATTTCCAAAGAAATTCAAGAAAAACGCAGTGGGATTGGGGGCAAAATGCATTGAGGTGGTTCAGCCGATGCCAATCTGCGAGAACGTTTATTCAACAGGTCAGGTCGGGAAATTGATTAAAGAGCAGGCGCTGGTCATCCAAACAGAAAGAGGCCTTGTATTGATAGTCGGCTGTGCACATCCGGGTCTGGCACAAATCGTAAATTCCGCCTGTGCTTATCTAAACGGCAGGGTTTTCCTGATTGTCGGCGGTTTCCACCTCGAATGGTCGACAAAAATGGGTATTGGCCGGCTTGCCTCGTTATTGAGGCGTTTGGGCGTTGGCTTCGTTGCTCCCTGCCATTGCTGCGGCGACAAGGCCCGCACCTTGTTTAGAGAGTGTTTCGGCCAGAATCTCATATGTGTCGGCGCAGGGAAAGTAATAGACACTGCTGACTTGCGGTGAGCCGGCGCCCTTCTGTCTCATATCGGCTGGCTAAGACGACGCCCTGTGCAGATGCACCCCTGCGAAAATCTTGCTCTGGGGGGCAATATTCGCCGGTTGTTGCTTGACAAGGCGGGCAGGTTAATGATATTATAGTACAGGTAATAATCCGGACAATCAAATATCGGGAGGAAACCGATGCGACTGGTTGTAAAACAAGGTGATCGCACCGTTAATGAGCTGCAGTTCGAGAAGGGGCCTATCTACATTGGCAGGCACTCCAATAGTCAGGTCTTCCTGCCCGACAAGACCGTCTCAAGACAGCACGCCGTCATTTACAACACAAAGGACGGGCAATGGGTGGTCGAAGACCTCGAATCCGCCAACAAGACCTTTCTCAACGACGCTGAAATCACCAAGGCGGAGATCAAGGACGGCGACGTCCTGAAAATCACCGATTTTGCCATTGAAATCAGCTTCAAAGACGGCATCAGCCAGGACCCGGGCGAAACTGTCGAGCTTGAAGATGCGCCTTCTACTCTTGCATCAGGGCCGCAAATAATCATAAGAAAGCTCGGTGCGGAAAAAGCCCCGGCAATCAGGTTCGACGCCCAGAGGGCGACCGATTTTCTGCAGGCGATTGAGGAGATAAAAAAAGCAAATAACTTAGACAAAGTTCTCCTGGCTCTGTTAGAGACCGTCTTGAAGCAGTTCAAGACGCATCACGTCTGGTGCGCATTGCGGGCGCAGGTGAACGGCCCTATGACCGCCCACGCGGGAAGACAAAAAGGGGGTATGGCAATCGAACAGACCGACCTTGAATTCGGCGACAAAATCGCAGAGGCAGTGGACAAGAAGCAGTATATGCTGTTCATATTCCCAAGAGACCTCAGCCAGAAGAAAGAGACCCAGATACGCTCGGTCATTATCGCCCCGCTGTTAAGCCCATCCGGCTGTTTCGGCGTCCTCTATGCCAGTAACACCTTCCGAGACGACCACTACAACCTCGGCGACCTCGATTATCTGATGCTGGTCGGTATGCACACCGCCTCCGCCCTCGCTAAACTGTCCGCCTGAAAAAGGGTCGTGAGCATTTTATCAGCCCGCTCATTTAAGGCACTTCAGCAAATCGCCTAATTTGTCGGCGGACAAGAATACAAGCGATAGGCAAGCGATAATCCACATTGTCGGCTTGACCTGCCTTGCCCTGCCGGCTGCTGTTTTTATCAGCGTGTATGATACAAAACCGAACGCCAGACCTGCGCTTATGCTGTAGCACAGGGCAATCATTACGATAATGATAAATGCGGGGAAGCCCTCTTCGAGATTGCCAAAGTCAATGTTCCTGACCTCTTTCATCATAAACAGTCCCACCATAATGAGCGCGGGCGCCGTTGCATATATCGGGACGATTCCGATTATGGGGACAAACAGCAGTGCAAGGAGAAACAGGGCGCCGTTGACTACCGAGGTTAGTCCGGTTCGTCCTCCCTCTTCAATCCCCGCAGCCGATTCGATATAGGAAGTGGTCGTGGATGTGCCGAATAAAGCCCCAATCATTGTTGCAAGGGCGTCTATATTCAACAGCCGGTCGAGACCTTTTATCCTGCCGTGCTCATCCACCAATTTTGCCTCGTGGCAGCACGCAACCAGTGTCCCTATGCTGTCGAACATATCCATAAACATCAAGCTGAATATGCTGCCGAACATACTCCATTTTAAGGCCGCCCAGATATCGAGGTGCAGGGCGACGGGCCTGATGTCAATGTGGAGTGAAATAAACTCTGCGGGTTTCTGAACGTAACCGAAAGCCACTGCCAGTAAGGTCGAGAACATTATACCGATAAGAAGCGCTCCTTTTATCCGCTTCATTTCCAGAAAGAGCATCACCAGAAGCCCCGCCAGCCCTATAAGGACCTTTGTCGTAAGCGGCCCCTGGCCGACCAGCGTTTCTTCGTTGTTGACAACTATGCCGAGGTTCACCAGACCTATGAAGGTGATAAACAGGCCGATGCCGACCGATATTGCCGATATCAATCCCGGCGGTATCGCCTCGACAAGCTTTTTTCGAAGCCCCACCAGCGTAAGCAGCAAGAAGAAGAAACCCGACATAAAGACAATCCCCAGCGCCGTCTGCCATTCGACCTTGTTGCCGAGCACAAGGGTATATGTGAAAAACGCGTTTAGGCCCATCCCCGGCGCCATAGCTATCGGCGCATTGGCAAAGACGCCCGCGATGATGGTGACAACGGCAGTAGCCAGGCACGTCACGGCTATAAGGGCGTTCTTGTCCATTCCCGCCTGGCTGAGCACCGTGGGATTTACAAAAATGATGTACGCCATTGTAAGAAATGTTGTTAGTCCCGCCACGACCTCGGTTCTAACGTTTGTCCTTCTTGCTTTAAGCTGGAAATATGCTTCTACCATACTCATTCCCTTATGCTTATTGCTCTTGTGAGAGGATGCGTTTCCATAAGCCCGACCAGCTTACAGACAACTATCGCAGAGTTTTTGCAGGCGATTTTTTCAAAGACGTTCACATCCTGCATTGCATTTTCGTCTGCGCTATCACTTACGGCCTTTATGACAATATGCGGAATCCGGCGCTGGTGACAAATCTGAGCGATTGCCGCACCTTCCATATCAACCGCATCGGCGTTGAGCTGTTTTTGCAGTTCAGCGCGTTTTGCCGGGGCCATAACAAAGGTATCGCCCGTGACAATAACTCCGTTTCGGGCTGCCGGTTTTCTTTCGCCGGCGGTTGTTGACACTGCATCGAATGTTATGTGTTTTGCTGCTTCTTCCACCAGCAGCAATAAATGCTCGTCCGCTGTAAAGTAAACCGGGTTCTTTTCGCCGGTCAGGCGGTTTATTTCGCCTGTGTTCTCAAGGCCTGCATTTGTCCAGACGCCCAGGTCGTGCTGGGCTGTCTTTGCAGCTATAACCACATCGCCGATACCCAGCTTTGGATTGAGTGCGCCCGCAATGCCCGTAACGATTACTTCTCGCGGTCTAAAATGCTCAAGAAGCAGCGTGGTCGTCATCGCTGCGTTGACCTTGCCTATCCCCGTCCAGGCGACGACAACCTTTCGGCCCGCGATTGTCCCTGTGACAAAGTCGATTCCTTCGATGCGGATAGTCCTGCCTTCCACGAGCTCAGCGTAAATTGGAGCTACTTCTGCATTAAATGCTCCCACTACAGCAGTGACGGGCTGTGTTTCTGGAATAACAGTTTCGGGACAAAGGCAGCCGGCAAGCAGTAAGATAACAAATCCACAGAAGGTGTGGAGAGTCGCTTTTGCAATTGCAAATTTCTGTCGCTTCATTCGTCTTTTTCCCAACGCAGTTTGGCAAGAGAAATCCTGTAGTCCGTCTCGCCTCTTATGTTGGAAATATATTCCCGGCCTGTTTCGTCAATAACTATTTCCGGAGCGATAACGTCAAGGATAGTAACAAGCTCAACCTTATTGAGGGAGAAATCCAGCGGATTTGTGCTGCGAAATACCCATGTTCCGCTTCTATCGGGTCCGTGCGTGCGAAACAGATAGTAGTAGCCGCCCCTGTAAACCACCACAGGCGACTCCGCCTGCCATTTATGCCCGCCTATCAGGCAATTCGGGTCGTATTGTGCAATCCGCCAATCAGACCAGTGTATCAGGTCGCTGCTTGTGCGAACGTAAATACCCGCAGCGTCGCGGTCGCAGTTATGATGTCCTGCATAATAGGCGTACCAGGTGTCGCCGAGTCGGACAATACACTCATCCCGCGCCGCCCCCGGTCCGACAAACACCCTGCTGTAGCCGTCTTTGTCCCTATGCCGAGTCCATTTTCTGCCATCGGAGCTGGTCATAAGGCAAATCTGTTTTTCAGCCGTGTTATAATCGAGGCCGGCATCGAGTTTCCTGCCGTTGGGGTCCAGGCCCGTGTCGTAGCCGCCATAGAACATATAATACATCCTCTTGTCCTTAACGACAAACGGCGACTGGATAAACTCCTGTCCCCTCCACTCGACCAAACTTTCGCCGGCTGATTTGTCGGCCCGGATTATCTCGCCGGTAAATTTCCAGGGGCTTTCCGTCAATGATTTTGCCTCCCAGTGGCACAGGATTCGACCAATCTTTGTCTGGCGGACGCACGCCCACAAATGCCATACGCCATCATTTGTCTGAAAAATGCAATGGTCGTTTGGCTGATTTGGCTGTGTGTCACCGGGCGCCGGCTGCAAATCCAGCGGCGCAAGATTCGGCTCAGGCCCTATCAACCACGATGTGCCGTCTATGATTGGCCGCAGTTTTACATTAGCGCTTTCTTCGGCTGCGCAGCTCACAAAGGGACAGGCCGCAGCCGACAACCACACAATTAAGGCGGCTTTTGCAAATTGCATCATTTGAGCACTATCCGGCCGGTGTCATTATCAAAAAGTGTTGTTGAATTTGCGGGCAGTTCGACCTCGATTATTTTGCCGTTGCGAAGCGATATATCGCGTTTGCCGCCAGTCCTGGTATGCACACACAATAGTCCCCCGCCGGTGTAAATCACATCGCCTTTGTCATTGTAAATGTGGGCGCCGCTTCTGCGGAAAATCTCGCGCATCAAATCGCCGTTTCGCAGCGGCAAAGAGCAGTACCACGACGTACAATCTCCTAAATTCTTGTACGCCAGCGCGACATCGTTACTATCTTTGAAGTATCCAACTGCGATTGCCGATTCGTCCTTTATCGCAAAGAGCGGCTGGGCAGAAGAACCGATTCTGAACCGCACAGCCGGAAAGTCAGGATTCTTCACCTCTATTTCCGGTTTTCCCGGAGAGGTCATCTTCTCAAGCTTCATACCAACAATTTCCAAGACACGGTTTGAATCGAGCTTCCTGCCGTCGGTGTAGGCCGGCGCATAAATCCATACCAGGTGACGACCGTTCTTTGCGACCTTGTTCTTTATGAATTCCTTCTGCTTTTCGCTCATCAGAAAGTATTCACAAAAACCACAGAACGATATTGTTTTAAACTGACCTTATCGAGGTCCATAAACAGGATGGTATCAAACGCTGCGCCGCTGTAGTATGCGTCCGCGGAGGTCTGATTCACCGCTGTCTCTGCAATCGGGTCGATTGAGCCGTCGCCGAGGTAGTAGTAACTATCCGTATCAAAAACCAAAAGGACGTCGGCAGCCGAGCCGAACTGCTTGTTTATGTTTTCATCGAAGATGTTCTTTATCTGTTTAATGTCGGCCAGTATGTCATTCTGGTCCCACCAGCCGATTCTGCCTTTTACCGCTCCGAAATCATAGAACCACAGGCCCATACCTCGCATAAGCGATTCAAGGACGTTGCGCCGCATAATCGCAATATCGTCGGCGATGTTCGGCTCGACCTGCTTATTGCCGAACGCCCTTGCAAAGGTTGTCACCTGGTCCATCTCATCGAGCCAGAGCTTCTTGTGCAGCCGGATGGATTCAAGCACGCCCCGCGATTGGCCTGTACCGCCCATATCACGGCACCAGGAATTGTATGACTGCGGGGCGCTGAGATAATCCACATAAGGAGAGTTAAGCACACGTTCCATTTGTAGATGTCCCCCGGCGGCGGCCCTGCCAAAGACGCCGAAGAAGTAGCCGTAGAACGTTCCCGTAATAATGGGGCGAGGCCAGCTCTCCTTGGCAACCTTGCAGAAGTGAATTATGTCGTCTGCTACCGCCTGATGCTGGCACTGGTAATAGTCAATTATCTGTCTTTCTTTTTCGGGGTCTCGGAAGGAGCCGGCCTCGGTGGTTTTGCGTTCATCCGCACCGGGCACGGTCGCGGTTTTCAAGGTGACATTTTCATCGTTCCAGGCCTTTTGCAGCGATTTGTCGCTTCCATATTTGTCCTTGAGCCACTTTCTGAAGTAAGCGGTCATAGCAGGGCTTGCATCCGGCTCATGCTGAAGAAATCCCCAGTAATGCCATTCGCCGTAAACACCGCAGGCAATCTGTATCCCGACAAGGGCATTGCCTTCGGGCGTCCGACCGAACTGCTTTAGAAACTCACGCAATTTTTCAGTGACTTCGTCTCGCCATTTTTCGGATGCCAAGTTGGGTCTGACGCATCGTTCGATGTCGCCGTCGAGTATGCGGTGCACGCCGGGCTTATCCTTATAGTCGGCTGGGCCATCGGCAAATGCAACACACTCATCCGGGTTGACTTCGTTCCACCAAAGCGGCGTATTGATATGAAACCGGAAAAACACCGCAGCATCGGGACAAATCTCCAGGATGCCCCGAATCTGTTTGCGGGCCGGCTCAATATTGAATTTGTCCGGTGATTGCCAGATATGCTGGAGGAATATATCGACCTGGAATAACTTGACGCCCCGGTCGGCAAATTCCTGGATATTTTTTCGAGGCACTTCCTGCCAGGTCCAGCAGCCCTGCGGCTCATCTGTCAGGGAGTATATGATTGGCGACATCAGCTTATCATTAACGAAAATTGTCGGCCTGCCTTTGTACATAGTCACTTTGCCGGCGAGCGGTTTTGACCCGGCAGGTTCTTTAGTCCTGTCTTTTCCTGTTGCCGGGCATAGCGCAACTGAAACCATCAATGTAACTATTAATCCCGCCGTGATGTGTAATCTATTTGCAAGCATTGCTTTCAGCATCCCTTCATTTGGCCTTGCCTGTGTGTGGATTGGATTTCTTCAACAACTGCGAGCGAGAGGAGTCGAACCTCCACGTCCGTTAGGGACACAAGGTCCTAAGCCTTGCGCGTATGCCAGTTCCGCCACGCTCGCCTCAAACGAACAACTTTTTTAAAAAGGAATATCATTAGGCTTTTTTTGCGGCTGTTGAGGCGCTTCTCCGGAACCTGAAATTTTCTCAATCCGTTTCTCTGCTTCTTGTAAAATAGTCCGGCAGCGCTTTATCAAAGACATTCCTTTTTCATACTGCTGCAAACTGTCGTCAAGCGTAATATCGCCCTGCTCGATTTTGCCGACGATACCCGTCAGCTCCTTTATCGCCTGCTCGAACGTCAGCTTACTAACATCATTTTTTACTTCTTCTTTCGCCATCGTTTTTTTGCCTTTTTACTTTTAACTTTTTACTTTTTTATTACCCTGCTTTCAATCGAATTCTCTTCACTAATCCTTGTTACTAATAAATCACCGATTTGAATATCTTTCAGGTTTCTGACTATTAAACCCGTCTGTTTATTGGTTGTTATACTATATCCTCTCTTCAGTACGCTACTTGGATTTAAGCCAGCCAATTTACTCGCTTGAGTAGTAAACTCATTATGTGCTTGTGAGATAATCTTTTTGATTGCATCCCGTGCCCGATTGCTAATCCCGTTAAATTCTTCAGTTTTTATTCGCAGAAACTTCCCAGGATGCATCCTACTTACAACCTCAAACATATTCTCCACTTTTTTTCCGGATGTCACCATAAAACGCACAAATACTTCTTTCAGATTGGTCGATTTATCTCGCATTCCAATTTCAATTCTTTTCAACTTTGACTGCAAGACCATTTGTGCCCTGTTGACTACTTTATTCAATTCCTCGGTCTTGCTTCTCAGAAGTCGATGTGGCTCAAGCCGAACCACCTGCTCATAAATCTCATTCAATCGCTTCCTCGCCCTCGTTATCATATCCCCAATCAATTCTTCAAGTCCGCTTCCCATATCATCCAACTGCTGCTGGCGGTCCCGCACCTGCAAAATCGGGTTCCGAAACGCAGCGCTCGCGTATATCGTCTGCAACTTTTGTTCCGCAAGCTCAATAACCGATTCTATATCACCTGTCAGCCGACTTTCTGCCGCCAACAACTTTTCAAGCACCTCCCTCGCATCCGGCACAGCCACGACGCCTGCCTTTGTCGGAGTCGATGCCCTCGCATCCGCTACCAAATCCGCTATCGTCGTATCAACCTCGTGACCGACCGCGCTGATAATCGGTATTTTGGAATCGTAAATCGCATGAGCCAACACTTCTTCGTTAAACGCCCACAAGTCCTCTAATGACCCGCCTCCCCTGCCCACTATCAAAACGTCAAGTTTAAGCCGGTCGTTTCGCCTGTTCACGTCTCTTATCGCCGACGCGATTTTTTCAGCAGCGCCTTCCCCCTGCACAGGCACAGGATAAAAACACAACTTCACACAAGACCACCTGTCAAAAACACTTTTTACGATATCCCGGAACGCCGCACCCGATTCACTTGTTAAAATTCCTATTCTCTGCGGATACCTCGGCAGCGGTTTTTTGTGGGCTTCATCGAAAAGCCCCTCGGCTGAAAGGCGTCTTACCATTTGCTCGAAGGCCAACTGCAGCGCGCCTACGCCAGCCGGCTGCATCGACTCAATGTAAAACTGGTATTTGCCCTGCGGCGAATAGACATCAATGTGCCCCGTCCCCAGCACCGCTAGGCCGTTCTCGGGTTTGAACTTAATCCGCTTGAAGTCGCTTGCCCACATAACACAGGGCAGCACTGCATTTTCATCCTTCAATGAGAAGTAGCAGTGGCCGCTTGAGTGCAACTTCCAGTCGCTTATCTGGCCGCTGACCACCAAGCGACCAGGCAGATTGTTCTCCAGCACCGTCTTTATCAGCGTGCTTACCTGGCTGACCGTGTATATCTTTATCTTCTCGTTTGCCATAAACACCGATTCATAGTGAGCTTGTCGAACTATTATATCCCCATCCTGCGCAAAACAAAAGCTGCGAACCAAATCAGCCCGCAGCTTGACTTTTCACTGACTTTTTTTCTCAGGAGCGCCTTTTCCTTAATTCCTCGAGATACCTTGCCGCGGCTTCTTTACCGCCCAATCCAAACGCAAGCGCCAAAGCAAGACAGACGCCGCCAAGGACAATATTGAAGGTGGTTGTAACCAGAAGCGGTGCGATACCAAGCTGTTCCAACGAAATTGTCGCTGCAAAAATTATAATCGCCCACCGGCTTATTCCGGCAAATATCTCCGGCTTGGGTAAATTGGCGTTTCCGGCTGCCGTCCGAACTATCCCTGACACAAAGCTCGCCAGAAACATTGCAACCACCAGAACAAACAACGCCGCTATCACCTTTGGAACGTATGCAAATAAGCTCGC